>WBZY01000069.1_pt1 | contig 113814 bp, 91 predicted proteins | sample 5204191 | NCBI WGS metagenome assembly WBZY01 (sample SAMN12344363, study PRJNA552823) | activated sludge metagenome | biome: Activated sludge suspended growth; feature: Anammox Sidestream; material: Wastewater; isolation source: activated sludge from anammox sidestream of wastewater treatment... | reverse complement strand
GACGATCACGCAGCCGTTCTGCTCGAGCGCCTCGCCGATCGCGTCGAGCGATTCGTCGATCGCGGCATCGATGAAGCCGCAGGTGTTGACGACCACGACATCCGCGTCGTCATAGGTCGGGGCAACTTCGTAACCTTCCGCACGCAGGTGCGTGAGGATGCGCTCGGAATCGACGAGCGCCTTCGGGCAGCCGAGGCTGACGAAGCCGACTTTCGGCGTTTTCGCGGCGGGGCGGGGGGGCATGGGAAGGATTATACGTGCGCTTCGAGCGTGGCTTGTGCCTCTGAACGCCTCAGAAGCCCCATCAGGCAACGCATCAACCTGTCCGCGAAATCGGCTACCCTATCCCTGAAGCGTGAAACTCGAAGACCTGCAACCCGAAGCGTCGATCCGCGGCATTCTCCCCGATGCGCCGGTCAAGGTCGTCAGCATCCAGTGGCATGGCTCGGACGCGCTGACCCTCGTGTACCGGGGTCCCGACGGGCGCATCGCCAACGAAATCCTCTATCGCCAGGACGAAGACCGACTCGCGATTCTGCAGGTCGGGCGGCCCTGGAGCTTCGATGGTGATGGGGCGCTGTTCAGGCTGGTCGCCGAGGCGCATCGCATTCGCCTGGCTCATCTGTTCGACCCGGTGCTGGCCGTCCACACCTCGCTGGTGGAGCCGTTGCCGCACCAGATCACCGCGGTCTACGAGGCGATGCTGCCGCGCCAGCCGCTGCGCTTCCTGCTCGCCGATGACCCTGGTGCCGGCAAGACCATCATGGCAGGTCTCCTGATCAAGGAGCTGATTGCACGGGGCGACCTGAAGCGTTGCCTGATCGTCTGCCCCGGAAGCCTGGTCGAGCAGTGGCAGGACGAGCTGTCGCGCAAGTTCCAGTTGCCATTCGAGATCCTGACCAACGACAAGCTGGAAGCGGCGCGGACCGGCAACTGGTTCCTGGAAAATGACCTCGCCATCGCGCGCCTCGACAAGCTCTCGCGCAACGAGGAGGTACAGCAGAAGCTGTCTGCGCCGGATTGCCGCTACGACCTGATCGTCTGCGACGAGGCCCACAAGCTTTCCGCGACCTTCTTCGGGGGCGAGGTCAAGTACACCCGGCGATACAGGCTGGGTCAATTGCTGTCCGGCCTCACCCGCCATTTCCTGCTGATGAGTGCCACGCCCCACAACGGCAAGGAAGAGGACTTCCAGCTTTTCCTTGCACTGCTGGATGGGGACCGCTTCGAGGGTCGTTTCCGCGATGGCGTGCACCAGGTCGAGGTGGCCGACCTGATGCGCCGCATGGTGAAGGAGAAGCTCCTCAAGTTCGACGGCAAGCCGCTGTTCCCCGAGCGCATTGCTTACACGGTGCCGTTCAAGCTCTCCGATGCGGAGGCGGCTCTTTATCATGAAGTCACCGAGTACGTGCGCATGGAGTTCAATCGCGCCGAGGCGCTGCAGAACGACAAGCGGGCCGGCACGGTCGGCTTCGCGCTGACCATCCTGCAGCGCCGGCTGGCCTCTTCGCCGGAAGCCATCTATCAGTCGCTTCGCCGCCGGCGCGAGCGACTGGAGAAGCGGCTGGGCGAACTGCAGTTGCTCCAGCGTGGCGCCGCGGTTCAGGCCGCGCCACCGGTCGATGGCCCGACCTTCGATGCCGACGACATCGAGGATCTCGAAGAGGCGCCCGAGAGCGAGATCGAGGCGGCCGAAGAGGAGATCCTCGACCAGGCCACGGCGGCGGCAACGCTGGCCGAGCTCAGGATCGAGATCCAGACCCTGGAGCGGCTCGAAGAGCTGGCCGGTCGCGTGCGCCGCAGCGGGCAGGACACCAAGTGGCGCGAACTCGCGCACCTGCTGGGCGAGATCTTCACGCCGAGCGCACTCGCCGGCCGCGTCGCCAGCGCGCCGGGCGAGGGCGCGCCGCACGGCTCGGGTCCCATTCCGAGGCCCGTGCCGTCGCCACGCCAGAAGCTCGTGATCTTCACCGAGCACAAGGACACGCTGAACTACCTGCAACGGCAGATTGCCTCGCTGCTCGGCCGTCCCGATTCCGTCGTGCTGATCCACGGCGGCCTGTCGCGTGACGATCGGCGCAAGGCGCAGGAGAGCTTCCTGCACGATCCGCAAGTCCAGGTGCTGCTGGCGACGGATGCGGCGGGCGAAGGCATCAATCTGCAGCGCGCTCACCTGATGGTGAACTACGACCTGCCGTGGAATCCGAACCGGCTGGAGCAGCGCTTCGGTCGCATCCATCGCATCGGCCAGACAGAGGTCTGCCATCTCTGGAATCTGGTGGCGGAGGAAACCCGCGAAGGCGATGTCTATCGCAAGCTGCTGGAGAAGCTGGAAGAGGCGCGCAACGCACTCGGCGGCCAGGTGTTCGACGTGCTCGGCAAGCTGCAGTTCGAGGGCAAGCCCTTGCGCGAGCTGCTGATCGAAGCCATTCGCTACGGCGACCAGCCGGAGGTGCGGGCACGCCTCGAGCGTGCCGTCGAGCATGGCGTGGATCGCCCCCACCTGCAGGCGCTGCTGGAAGATCGCGCGCTGGCTCCCGATGCCATGGACGCCAGCCGGGTCGCGCGCATCCGCGAGGAAATGGAGCGCGCCGAAGCCCGCCGGCTGCAGCCCCATTACATCCAGAGTTTTTTCCTGGAAGCCTTCCAGCGGCTGGGCGGCACGGCACGCGAGCGCGAACCGCGTCGCTACGAGATCACCCATGTGCCCGCGCTCGTGCGCAATCGCGACCGGCAGATCGGCACGGGTGATCCCGTACTGTCGCGCTATGAGCGCATTGCCTTCGAGAAGACGTTGATCGCCCCGCAGGGCCAGCCGTTGGCGGCCTTCATCTGCCCCGGCCATCCCCTGCTGGATTCTGTGCTGGATCTCACCCTGGAACGTCACCGTGATCTGCTGAGGCGCGGCACCGTGCTGGTGGATGAGCGGGACGCGGGCCTTGCGCCCCGGGTGCTGTTTACGCTCGAGCACACGATCCAGGATGCGGGTTTCACGCCGAGCGGCGAGCGGCGGGCCATCTCGCGGCGCCTGCTGTACGTGGAGATGGATTCAGAGGGCAATGCGCGACAAATGCACTACGCGCCCTATCTGGATTACCGACCGCTGCGGGAAGACGAGCCTCTCGTGACAGATATTCTGAAGCGCCCCGAGTGCGGCTGGATCGTGCACGGGCTCGAACAGTCGGCGCTCAGTCACGCCATCCAGACCGTGGTTCCGGAACATGTTGCCGAGGTGAAAGGGCGCAGACTCGCGTGGATAGAAAAGACGCGGGCCGCCGTGAAGGATCGCCTTACCAAGGAGATCACCTGGTGGGATCACCGCGCCGAAGAACTCAAGCACAAGGAAAAGGCGGGAAAGCAGGGCGCGCGGCTGAACTCCCAGGAGGCGCGCCGCCGGGCGGATGAACTGCAGGCGCGACTCGCAAGACGCCTCGCGGAGCTGGATCGCGAAGCGCAGATTTCGGCACTGCCGCCGGTCGCGCTCGGCGGGCTCGTGGTGATCCCGTCCGGCTTGATGGCGGCGATGACCGGCGGAGTGCAGCCGGCAACCCGGCCCGCAGATACGCAGGCGAGCGCGGCGCGGGCCCGCGCTGCGGTGATGGCAGTGGAGCGTCAGCTCGGGCACGACCCCATCGACCGCGAGACCGAGAAACTCGGCTATGACATCGAGAGCCGTGTGCTGGATGGCGAAAACAGGGGGCGCCTGCGCTTCATCGAAGTGAAGGGGCGGATAGCCGGCGCCAATACGATCACCGTTACCCGCAATGAAATCCTCTACTCGCTCAACATGCCGGAGGATTTCATCTTGGCATTGGTCGAGTTCCTCGAAGACGGACAACACCGTGTGCTGTACGTGCGGCGACCATTTCAGAGGGAGCCGGATTTCGGCGTGACCAGCGTGAACTATGATTTCCGGGAACTGCTGGAGAAGGCGCAGGCACCCGCATGAGCCCTGCCCCGATGAACGAACGCCGCCAGCGGGACTGCCGACCCACCTGATCACGGATATCACCTGATGCAACGGAAGAAGCTCATCGAAGTCGCCCTGCCGCTGGAGGCGATCAACAAGGCGAGCGCGCGGGAGAAATCGATCCGCCACGGCCACCCGAGCACGCTGCACCTGTGGTGGGCGCGGCGGCCGCTGGCGGCGGCGCGCGCCGTGATCTTCGCGCAGATGGTGGACGACCCTTCGGGCTGGCCTGACCTGTTCCCGACCGCGGCGAAGCAGGAGAAGGAACGCCAGCGGCTGTTTCGCATCATCGAGAAGCTCGTGCAGTGGGAGAACACCACGAACGAGGCGGTGCTGCAGGAGGCGCGCGAGGAAATCTGGGCGAGCTGGCGGCGAGCCTGTGCGCAGAATGCGGACCATCCGCGGGCAAAGGAGCTGTTCGACCGCAATCGCCTGCCGGCCTTCCACGACCCCTTCGCCGGCGGCGGCGCGCTGCCGCTGGAAGCGCAGCGGCTCGGCCTCGAGGCCCACGCCAGCGACCTGAACCCGGTGGCGGTGCTGATCAACAAGGCGATGATCGAGATCCCGCCGCGCTTCGCGGGCCGCCCACCGGTGAATCCGGAGACGCGGCGCGAGAAGTCGCTCATCTCGCGCGAATGGAAGGGCGCGCAGGGGCTCGCCGAGGACGTGCGCTCATACGGGAAGTGGATGCGCGACGAAGCCGAAAAGCGCACCGGCCAGCTCTATCCGCCGATCGAGGTGACGGCCGAGATGGCGAAGGGCCGGCCGGACCTCAAGCCCTACGCCGGCCGCAAGCTCACCGTAATCGCCTGGCTCTGGGCGCGCACGGTGAAGAGCCCGAACCCGGCGTTCGCCACGGTGGACGTGCCGCTCGCTTCGACCTTCATGCTTTCGACCAAGGCGGGCAAGGAAGCGTATGTCGAGCCGGTGATCGAGGGCGGCGGCTACCGGTTCACGGTGAAGGTGGGCAAGCCGAAGAACGCGGAGGGTGCAAAGCTCGGGACGACAGCCGGCAAGAGGAGCGCGTTCAAGTGCCTGATGTCGGGCGTTCCAGTCACGTACGACCACATCCGAGCGGAAGGCAAGGCTGGTCGAATGGGCGCGCGGCTGATGGCCATCGTCGCGGAGGGCGAGCGCGGGCGCGTGTACCTCGCGCCGACGCCGGAGCACGAAGCGACGGCGCGCAAAGCGAAGCCGGAATGGAAGCCGGAGATGGTGCTCCCCGACAACCCGCGCGACTTCAAGACACCGAACTATGGCCTCACCACCTACGGCGATCTCTTCACCCCGCGGCAGTTGGTGGCGCTGACGACCTTTTCAGACCTCGTGGGCGAGGCGATGCAGCAGGTCCGCCGCGACGCGCTCGCCGCCGGACTGGCGGACGATCCCACGCCGCTGCGCGACGGCGGCAGCGGCGCGACGGCGTACGCGGAGGCGGTGGGGGTGTATCTGGCGTTTGCGCTTTCAAAAGTGGCAAACATCGGGTCCAGCATTGCGTCGTGGATGAGCGATCGCGGTGCATTCCGAGAGACGTTCGCACGCCAAGCAATTCCCATGGTGTGGGACTACGCTGAATCGAACCCCTTCGCCGACGCTGGGGGCAGTCTTGGCGCGGCCTTGGACAAGGGCGCGATGGTTCTCGACGCGTTTCCGTCGCGCGGTGGCGCAGACGCGACGCAGCAAGATGCGTCAGCACAGACGGTTACCTCGGGAAAGGTCGTTTCCACCGACCCACCGTACTACGACAACATTGGATACGCTGATCTCTCGGACTTCTTCTACGTCTGGTTGCGTCGTTCTCTACGAGCGACCTTCCCTGAGCTGTTCGCCACGCTTGCCGTACCCAAGGCCGAAGAACTGGTCGCCACCCCTTACCGTCACGGCAGCAAGGAGAAGGCAGAGGCCTTCTTTCTCGACGGCATGACGCAGGCGATGCACAGGCTCGTCGAACAAGCACATCCGGCCTTTCCGGTCACGATCTACTACGCCTTCAAGCAGTCCGAGAACGAGAGCGATTTAGGCACAGCGAGCACTGGCTGGGAGACCTTCCTCGATGCCGTGATCCGCGCCGGCTTCGGCATCAGCGGCACTTGGCCGATGCGTACCGAGGGTGCGGGTCGGATGATTGCGAAAGACACAAACGCCCTCGCCTCCAGCATCGTCCTCGTCTGCCGCAAGCGGGACGCGGGCGCGCCCACCGCCACCCGCCGCGAGTTCGTCGCCGCGCTCAAGGCCGAGCTGCCCGTAGCGCTTCGCCACCTGCAGGAAGGCAATATCGCTCCGGTGGACCTTGCGCAGGCGGCCATCGGTCCCGGCATGGCGGTGTACACGCGCTTTGCGAAAGTGCTGGACGCCGAGGGCAAGTCGGTCCCGGTACGCGACGCGCTGGCGCTGATCAATGAAGTGCTCGACGAGACGCTCGCCGAACAGGAAGGCGACCTCGATGCCGACAGCCGCTGGGCGCTGACCTGGTTTGAACAGCACGGCTTCGATGAAGGCGACTTTGGCCTCGCCGAACAGCTTTCGAAGAGCAAGAACACCTCGGTAGACGGTTTGGTCACGGCCGGGATTGCGGCCTCGAAGCGCGGCAAAGTACGCCTGCTCAGGCCGGACGAACTGCCCGAGGACTGGGACCCCACCGCCGACTCCCGCCTCACAGTCTGGGAGAGCGTTCATCAACTGATCCGGGTCTTGGCCAGCCAGGGTGAGTCTGGCGCCGCGGAAATGATGAAGAAACTCGGTGGGGCCGCGGCCGAAACCGCGCGCGAGCTCGCTTACCGGCTCTATTCCCTGTGCGAGCGCAAGAAACGCGCCGCCGATGCGCTCGCGTACAACGGGTTGGTGCAGAGCTGGCTCGAGATTGCGCGCATCGCTCGGGAAGGCGCTGGGGATGCCGCTGGGGCCAAGCCCGGGACGGCGGGTCTCTTTGACGAGGCAGAGGAAGACAATCAGGAATAAATTATTGTCAAAGCAGGCACGTATTCATTACAATTTGGCCTGTTGTGAGCGACAAAAAATCCATTCGCCGCCGGGCTATTTCCCTGATTGCCGCGCATGGCGCAGGCGTGGCGTCACGGCTTGCCACCGAGTTCGGCCTTTCCCGGCAGGTCGCCAATGGCTATCTCGCGAGCCTTGTCCGTGACGGTCTGATCGAAGCGACCGGCACCACGCGGTCGCGCACCTACAAGCTCAGGACGCTGGCCGAAGCCGAACGCAGCTTCGAGCGGCAGGGGCTGGACGAGGACCGCGTCTGGCGCGAGCTGGTCAAGCCGGTGGTCGCCGACTTGCCGCGCAACGTGCAGGACATCTGGCACTACGCCGCGACCGAAATGATCAACAACGCGATCGATCACTCCGGATCGCCGCAGGTGCGGGTACAAGTGCGGCGCAATGCGCTCGATACGGAAGTCACGGTGATCGACGAGGGTGAGGGCATCTTCCTCAAGATCCAGCGCGCGCTCGATCTGCCGGACCCGCGCGAGGCGATCCTGGAACTCGCCAAAGGCAAGCTGACGACCGCGCCGTCGCACCATTCCGGCGAAGGCATCTTCTTCACGTCGCGGGTGATGGACCTGTTCGAGATCGATTCGCACAAGCTGCGCTTCAGCCATCAGCTGCGCAGCGAGGACCGGATCGATGAACAGGCCGCGGATACGCCGGGAACACGGGTGCGGATGCGCCTCGAAAACGATTCGCCGAAGACCCTGCGCGCCGTGTTTCAGGAATTCACCGAGGGCGAGGAGACCGATTTCGCGCGCACCGTGGTGCCGCTGCGGCTTGCGCAGCACGAGGGGGACAAGCTGGTGTCGCGCTCGCAGGCGAAGCGCGTGGCCTATCGATTCGAGCGCTTCAGGAAGGTGGAGCTCGACTTCACGGGCGTGGAGGAAATCGGCCAAGCCTTCGCGGATGAACTCTTTCGCGTCTACGCGCGGGCGCATCCGGAGATCCGCATCACGCCCATCAATACCCAGCCCGCCGTGGACATGATGATCCGGCGGGCCGTGAACACGGTACGGTAGACGCATGGCAATCACGAATTCGGAACGCATCGGCAAGGCGCTGGAGCTGCTGCGCGCGGGGCTCGCGCCTTTCGTGGATCGGGAAGTGCAGGCGGCCGTGAAGGCCGGCACGGTGCGCATGGATACCGTGCGCAAGTTCGCCGAGGACCCGAAGCTCGGCAGCAAGCCCATTGCGAAGTGGGAGGTCGCCGGCCTCCTGAAGCTGATGACCGAAACCTGGAACGAGGTGTTCCGGCGCATTCTCGGCCTTGCCGAGCGCAGCTATGTGGCCGAGTTGCGCGATGTGCGCAACAACTGGGCACACCAGCAGACCTTCTCCAGCCGCGATGCCGAGCGCGCTCTGGATTCCGCGGCGCGCCTGCTCACGGCCGTATCGGCGCCGCAGGCGGTCGAGGTCGAGCAGATGATGATGGAGCTGCGGCGCCTGACCTTCGACGAGCAGGTGCGCGGAGAGCGGCGCAAGGCGACGCGATCGCTCGTGGAGTCGGCAGCCGGCGGAATGCTGAAACCCTGGCGCGAAGTCGCCACCCCGCACGCCGATGTGGCGAGCGGCCGCTACCAGCAGGCCGAGTTCGCCGCCGACCTGTGGCAGGTGCATCTGGGCGAAGGCTCGGATGAATACCGCAAGCCGCAGGAGTTCTTTCGACGCACCTTCCTCACCGAGAGCCTGAAGCGGCTGCTGGTCGGCGCCATCGAGCGCCTCTCCGGGAAGGGTGGCGATCCGGTGGTGCAGCTGCAGACCAACTTCGGTGGAGGCAAGACGCACTCGATGCTCGCGCTGTATCACCTGGTGTCCGGCATCTCACCGGGAGAACTCGCGGGTGTGGACGCGCTGCTCGCCGAGGCGGGCTTGAAGGCGTTGCCGAAGGCAAATCGGGTCGTGCTGGTCGGGAACAAGATTTCGCCGGGCAACCCGGTCACGAAGCCCGATGGCACGGTGATCCGCACGCTGTGGGGCGAGCTGGCCTGGCAGTTGGGCGGCAAGAAGGCGTTCGCGCGCATCAAGGCGGATGACGAGAAGGCGACCAGCCCCGGTGACGTGCTGCGCGAGTTGTTCAAGGAGTGCGGCCCCTGCCTCGTGCTGGTGGATGAATGGGTGGCCTACGCACGGCAGTTGCACGACCAGAGCGACCTGCCGGCCGGCAGTTTCGAGACGCAGTTCAGTTTTGCGCAGGCGCTCACCGAGTCTGCCAAGCTCGCCGGCAATTGCCTGCTGGTGATTTCGCTGCCGGCGTCCGACACAGCCGGCTCCCCGCACACCCAGGCCGACGACGTGGAAGTCGGTGGCATCCGTGGCCGCGAGGCGCTGGATCGGCTGCGCAATGTCGTCGGACGAGTGGAATCCTCCTGGCGGCCCGCGACGGCGGAGGAGGGGTTCGAGATCGTGCGTCGCCGCCTGTTCGAGCCGCTCGCGAGCCCGGAGGCTTTCAAGCAGCGCGACGTGACGGCGCGGGCATTTGCGGACCTCTACGCCACGCAGCACGCGGAGTTTCCGCCCGACTGCCGCGACTCGGATTACGAGAAACGAATGCAGGCGGCCTATCCGATCCATCCGGAAATCTTCGACCAGCTCTACGGCGCGTGGTCCACGCTGGTGAAGTTCCAGCGCACCCGCGGCGTGCTGCGTCTGATGGCTGCGGTGATTCACAGCTTGTGGGAGAAGGGCGATCGCAGCCCGCTGATCCTGCCCTCGACCGTGCCCATCGACGATCCTCGCGTGCAGTTCGAGCTCACACGCTATCTTTCGGACAACTGGGTTCCGATCATCGAGCGTGACGTGGACGGGCCCGCCTCGCTGCCGCTGCGCATCGATGCGGATCAGCCGAACCTCGGCAAGTTCTCGGCGACCCGGCGCGTGGCACGCACGATCTATCTCGGCTCCGCGCCTACAGCGGCCGCGGCCCATCGCGGCATCGAAGATCGCAAAGTGAAGCTCGGCTGCGTGATGCCGGGCGAATCGTCGGCGATCTTCGGCGACGCCCTGCGGCGCCTCGCGGCGACGGCCACTTATCTGTATCAGGACGGACCGCGCTACTGGTACGCGACCCAGCCGACAGTCACCAAACTCGCCGAGGATCGTGCCGAGCAGTTGAAGCGCGATCCGGACAAAGTGGCCGAGGAACTGGACCACCGCTTGCGACTCGATTTGGGCAAGCGCGGAGACTTCTCGCGCATCCATCCGCTGCCCCCTTCCGGCGCCGACGTGCCGGATGATCGCGATGCACGGCTGGTGCTGTTGTCACCGGAACACTCGTACAGCAAGGAGCCGGAGAGCGCCGCAGCCGTACTCGCACAGGCGATCCTGGAATCCCGTGGCAACGCCCCGCGGCTGTATCGCAACACGCTCGTATTTCTTGCGGCGGATCGGGTGCGATTGGTGGATCTGGAGGATGCGGTCCGGCGTTACCTCGCCTGGAACTCCATTCTCGATGAGAAGGAATCGCTCAATCTGGATGAGCACCAGCGCCGCCAGGCGGAGAATCAGCGCAAGGCGGCCGACAGTGCGGTGACGGCAAGGATTCCTGAGACCTACCAGTGGCTGCTGGTGCCCGAGCAGAGTTCAGCCTCCGCGCCCATCGGCTGGCAGGCGCTGCGCCTGACCGGCACCGAGCCGCTGGCCGTGCGCGCGAGTCGCAAGTTGCGCGGTGAAGAACTGCTGATCGCCACACTCGGCGCCACCATCCTGCGCAAGCATCTGGACGACGTGCCGCTGTGGCGTGGCGAACACGTGGAAGTGCGCCAACTGGTGGATGACTTCGCGCGGTATCTGTACCTGCCGCGAGTCGCGGGGCCAGAAGTGGTGGTGGAGGCTGCTCGCAATGGCGTGAATCTGCTGACCTGGGAAGCGGATACTTTCGCCTTCGCCGAAGGGCACGACTCGACCAAGGCGCGTTATCGCGCATTGCAGGCCGGAAAAATCGTCCCGATCAACGCCGAGAGCGACGGTCTACTGGTCAGGCCGAACGTCGCGCGCAAGCAATTCGACGCCGAGGCCGCGGCACGCGGGTCCGACGGTTCCATAGCGACGACGACTGGCACGCACGCGGCGATCCAGACGGCAGGTAGTGCGGGCGGCGGGGCGCCGGGGAGCGCAGGTCAACCGGTGGCGGGAAAGCCTGCGTTTCCGCCGCGTCGCTTCCACGGCACCGTGACGCTCGATGCTGCGCGCGTTGGCCGCGACGCCGGCAAGATCGCCGAGGAAGTCATTGCCCATCTTGTCGGTCAAATTGGAGCAAAGGTGACGGTGACGCTCGAGGTATCCGCCCAGTTGCCGGAGGGCGCGAACGAACAACTGCAACGCACGGTGATCGAGAACTGCCGCACGCTGAAGTTCACCAGTCAGGGTTTCGAGATCGAGTAGCCGGCCTGCTGCGGCGAAGCTATCGCGCCGCATTGATCTCCGCGAGCAGCTCATTGGCCTTCGGCTGGTCGATCGGCCGCAGCATGCGGTAGATGCGGTGCGCGTCGGGCTTGCGGCCGGCGAGCAGGTACATCCGGCCGAGTTCAAGGAGGTTCGCGACATGACGCCGCTTCGAGCTGGCGTTGGCCTCCGGAGTCTGGATCGCCCGGGCCTTCGCATCTTCCGCGACCGCGGCCTCGAACACCAGGATCGCCTTGCCGGGCTGCCCGGTCTCGCGATAGATCGTCGCGAGATCGGTCGGTTCCGCAGCGTACTCGCACGGGCCCGGGGGCGCGAACAGGCGCAGGTAGTCGGAGTGTCGCTTGTGTTCGAGCAGCAGATCGCTGATCCCGAGGCAGGTCGTGAGGTCGCTCATCATTTTCGATTCCATCCCGCCCGCCGTGCCATCGGACGGTATGGCGAGCGCGCGCTCGTGCAGCGCAAGGGCCGCATTGATGTCATTCAGCTCGACGAACTTGTCCGCGAGGATGGACAGGAGGTCAACGTCGGTCGCGGCGTCACGGCTTGCGGTCGCGCGCCGGAAGGCGTCACGCGCCGGCGCCACCTGCTTCTGTTTCTGGTACAGCTTGCCGAGGAACAGCAGTTTCCAGCCGTCGTCTGGCGCGAGGCGCACGGCGTTTTTCAGCGCGGCGGTGGCCTCGGGCAGCCGGCCGAGCCCTTCCAGCGAAGTGGCCATCAACATGTGCGCCTCCGAATGGTCCGGCTTGAGGCGCACCGCCTGCTGCAGGGCGCTCACGGCTTGGGTGTGGCGCTTCGCGTGCAGCTCGATGCTTCCGACGTGGTACCAGGCTTCGGCATGCGTCGCCGGCGGTTCCTTGGAGCGCGCGAGGCACGCACGGAAGGCCGTCATCGCAAGGTCATACTGCTCGAGATTGTGCAGGCGCTTGCCCGCGTCGAGCAGCGGCCAGCCGGCGGCATTCGGCTTGGCCACCACTTTCTTCAGTAGTGCGAGCGTTTCCTTCGGATCGCGCCCGAGCTTCTCGTTGACGGCGGCGAGATACACCATCGCCCATTCGTCATCCGGTTTGAGTTGCAGGGCCCGGCGTACCAGCGGCTCCGCCTCCTTGTAGCGGCCGAGTACGAGATACTGGTTGCCGAGTTCGGCGTGCGCGACTGCATCGGTGGGGTTCAACCGCAGGTACTCGCGCGCCGCCGCAAATCCCTGGTCGTATTCCTTGCGACGGAAGTGCTCATTCGCGGTCTTCAGGAGCGCGGTGCTCCGATCCCTGGCGGACTGGGCGGTGCCTGCCGGTGGCGCGGTCTGCGGGGCGGCCTGCGGCGCGGCTTGCGGCACCCCTGCGGCCTGCAACGCCCCGCAGGCGGCAAGGCGCTGGATGATGTCGCCGCGCAGCTCGGCGGTCTCGGGCAGGAAGCCGTTGACCCGCGGCCGGTCGATGTAGGTGACCTTGCAATAGTTGTTCACGGGCGCGGTCACCCCGTACAGCGGGCCGTCGTCGTCGCCGCGGCAGTAGTAAACGATGAAGCGCTCGCCGTTGCAGGCGTAAGGCCGGCCGTATTCGAGCCCGGCTGCCGGCGACGGCACCGGCAGGGCAGCAGCAACCGCCACGATCGCCCAGGTTATGCGCATCACCACTCTCCGGACCCCCCGTTCCCATGAAGACGCAGCATGTGCCGGGATGTCAGGAGCGCTGCAGGACGAAAGCGCGACTCGTCAATCACCGGAATCGTCGCCGCCACCAGCCGGATAGGGTCACGGCTTGCGGAGCTTCCTGTCCGCCCTTTGAACCGATCTGCTTGCGGACGCGCCCGTGCCGGCGAGGGCAAGGGACACTTCACACCATGAAGGGATTGAACATCGCCATCGTCGGTGCCGGCATCGGAGGCCTGACCGCCGCGCTCGCCTTGCAGCGTGCCGGGTTCGGCGTGACCGTGTACGAACAGGCGCCGGAACTCGGGGAAGTGGGCGCGGGACTCTCGCTGAGCCCGAGCGCGGCGCACGCACTGCGCTACCTTGGTCTCGGCGCCGCGCTCGACGCGGCCTCCTACCTGCCCGAGGATCAGGCGGTGCGCCACTACCAGGACGGGCGGGCGCTGCAGTGGACGAACCGGGGGCACAAGCTGCTCGAGAAATACGGTGAGCGCTACTACCTGATCCACCGCGCCGATCTGCACGATGCGCTGGCGGCAGCCGTGCGCGCCAGCGACCCGGATGCGATACGGCTCGGCCAGCGTTGCACGGGCGTCGCGCAAACCAGCGACCGGGTGCGCATTTCGTTCGAGGGTGGCGCGACGGCCGATGCCGACACGCTCATCGGTGCGGACGGTTCACGTTCGCAAGTGCGCCATGCGCTCTTCGGTGATGACGGCCCGAAGTACACGGGCTACATCGCCTGGCGTGGCCTCGTGCCGATGGACCGGGTGCCGCCGCGCCTGCTGGATCCGCCGTCAGGAATCTTCGTCGGTCCCGGGCATCTCGTGAATCGCTACCCGGTGCGCAGCGGCACACTCCTGAACTTCGTGGCATTTGCCGAGCGCAAGGAGTGGGAGGAAGAGGGCTGGTCGATCCCTTCGACGGTCGATGAACTCGTGAAGGAATTCGAGGGCTGGCATCCGGAAGTGCGTGGCTTCCTTGCGGCCGTGCCGCCCGAGCTACTCTTCAAGTGGGGTCTCTTCGATCGCGAGCCGCTGACGAGCTGGTGTCGCGGCCGGGTTGGACTGCTCGGCGATGCGGCACACCCGATTCTGCCCTTCCTCGGGCACGGCGCCGTGCTCGCGATCGAAGACGCCATCGTCCTGTCACGCGCGTTTGCGGAGTCGGCGACCGCCGGGGAGGCGCTGTCGCGCTACGAGACGGCGCGCATGGCGCGCGCGTCGTTCGTCGTGCGCGAATCACGCAAGGCCGTGAAGATCTTCCACTCGCACGAGCCGGAGAAGTACGCGCAGAAGACGGGCGGCCAGGCCGCCGACGAGCGGCTGGGTCTCTTCGACTACAACCCGACGACCGTGGCGGTCTGATCCGCCGCCGGCTCCTTGCAGGAGCGAAGGCCGAAGAACACGATCAGCGCGAAGATCGGCACCAGGATCCAGGGCCAGGCCGTGCTGCGTCGCTCGGAGGCCATTCAGCGTCCGTAGATCGCATGGGTCTCGGCCATGCCGAGCGCATTGGCCTTGACCATGAAGCCGATCAGCGCGGCGGTTGCGTCCGCGGGTACCTCGAGCTTCTCCACCTTGAGCGCATACAGGCGGAATTCATAGCGGTGAGGCCGGTCGCCTTGCGGTGGGCAGGCACCGCCGTAGCCAATCGTGCCGAAATCGGTACGGCCCTGTGCAGCACCCGCCGGCAGATGTTTGCCATCGGCCGAACCCGCGCCGGCAGGCAGACTGTGGGCACTTGCGGGCAGGTTGTAGACCACCCAGTGCCACCAGCCGCTGCCGGTGGGCGCATCGGGGTCGTGCACCATCAGCGCGAAACTCTTCGTGCCGCCAGGGGCGTTCGTCCAGGCCAGCGCGGGTGACACGTTCTTGCCGGTGCAGCCGAAGCCGTCGTAGACCTGCTCGTTCGTGAGCATGCCACCGGGCGCAAAGGCGGCGGAAGTCAGCGTGAAGGCCGCGTCTTTCGCGGGCGTGGGGGCCGGCTCGGCGGCCTGCGCGAGCGTGGCGCAGGCGGCGAGGGTCAGGGTGAGGGTGCGGATCATGGGCGCGAGTTTAAGGTCGGCGCCCGGTATAGTCACGACCTCATGGAACCCCGGCGCTTCTTGTTCGTTTCCCTCTCGGCCCTCATCAGCGACATAGCCTGGCAGGTGACCAAGGAAGGCCACGAGGTCCGCTATTACATCGACAATGCGAAGGAACGCGAGATCGCGGACGGCTTCGTGACGAAAACCCTCGACTGGGAGGCGGATGTCGACTGGGCCGACGTGATCGTCTTCGACGATACACTCGGGCAGGGGGAGCGGGCGCAGCAGCTGCGTGCCAGGGGCAAGAAGGTGATCGGCGGTACGCCGTACTCCGACCGGCTCGAGGACGACCGCTCCTTCGGGCAGGAAGAACTGAAGAAGGCGGGCATCAACATCCTGCCGTACCGCGAGTTCAGCGACTTCGACGAGGCGATCGCCTACGTGAAGGCGAACCCGGAACGTTATGTGATCAAGCCCTCGGGGGAGGCCGGCAACGTGAAGCGGCGCCTCTTCGTCGGCGACGAGGACGACGGGCAGGACGTGGTGCGCGTGCTCGAGGCGTACAAGAAGTCCTTCCCCGACGAGATCAAGGTGTTCCAGTTGCAGCGGCGTGTCACCGGCGTCGAGATCGCGGTGGGCGCATTCTTCAACGGCCGCGAGTTCATCTATCCCGTCAACGTCAATTTCGAGCACAAGAAGCTCTTTCCCGGGAACATCGGCCCCTCGACCGGCGAGATGGGCACCGTGATGTTCTGGAGCGGGCCGAACCGCCTTTTCAACCAGACACTGAAGAAGATGGAGCCGAAGCTCGCGGAAGAGGGCTACGTCGGCTACATCGACCTCAACTGCATCGTCAACGGCAACGGCATCTACCCGCTCGAGTTCACCTCGCGTTTCGGCTATCCGACGATCAGCATCCAGCAGGAAGGCATGACGACGCCGATCGGCGAGTTCTTCCACGACCTCGCGGCCGGCACTGCGCAGAAGTTCAAGGTGAAGAGCGGCTTCCAGGTCGGCGTGCGGATCGTCGTCTCGCCGTTCCCGTTCGATGACGAGGCGACCTTCAGTTCGGTGTCGCACAACGCGGCGATCCTCTTCAAGAAGGGCATTCCCGAAGAGGTGCACATCGAGGACGTGAAGCAGGTGAACGGCCAGTGGTATGTGGCGGGGACCTCGGGCGTGGTACTGATCGTGTGCGGACTCGGCCCGACCATGCGCCAGGCGCAGGCGCAGGCCTATTCGCGCATCCGCAACATCATGATTCCGGACATGTACTATCGCGATGACATCGGCGAGCGCTGGTTCGAGGACCACGACCGGCTGCATACCTGGGGCTATCTGCGCGAAGTGTGAGCTGACGCGATATGGATGGCCGTTTCGACCACAATTACTACGATCGCTTCTATTTCAACCCCGCGAGCAGCGTGACGTCGCGCGCGGAGATGAATGCACGCGGGCAGCTGATCGGCGCCTGCGCACGGCATCTCGGCCTGCCGGTCAAGCGCCTGCTCGACGCCGGCTGCGGCGTGGGGCTGCTGCGAGCCCCGCTCAGGCGCGCGCTGCCGGAGGCCACATACACCGGTATCGAAGTGAGCGCCTATCTCTGTCGCCGCTACGGCTGGACGCAGTCCACGATCGAGGATTACCGCCCCGCACGGCCGTTCGATCTCGTCGTCTGTTACGACGTCCTGCAATATCTCGATGACCGGCGTGCGGCTCGCGCGCTCGCCAATCTCGCGCGCCTGTGCCGCGGGCTTCTCTACTTCAGCGCGCTCACGGCGGCCGACTGGCGCGAGAACTGCGACCAGACGCGCACCGATCGCGACGCGCACCTGCGGCGCGGCGAGTGGTACCGTGCGCGCCTGCGGCGCCATTTCCGCGAGATCGGTGCAGGTTTCTGGCTGCGAAAAACGGCCCCCTTGTCGTTGTGGGAACTCGAGAGTGTTGGTCGGCCCGGGAGACAGGCAGGGTGAGACCGGGCGGCATTCCGGGGTGGAGAGGAGTTCTCGCGATACTGGCCGCTCTCTTCGCCGGCTACCAGTGGGCGCAATCCCGCCCGATCGAGCGCCGTCCCGGGGTGCTCGCGCCCGACGAGCCGGTGCAGATCGCGGTCGATGCGGCCGAACCGCTCGATGCCGGCCACGAATACCACCTGACGCCGCGCGCCCGGTTCAGCGCCACGGTGCGCGTGCTCGGGCGCGAGCGTTATTACCTCGACGCGCTCGCGCCGGTGGCGCCGGTGGATCTCGCCGTCGGCTGGGGGCCGATGTCGGACAGCGCGGTGCTCGCCTCGTTCGACATTTCGCAGTCGAACCGCTTCTACTACTGGCACGCCGACGAGATGCCGCTGGCGCGGGGCGCGATCGAGTCACATTCGGCGAACTGGCACATCGTGCCGGCGAACGCGACCGTCAATCGTGCACTGCGCCGCGTGCGTGTGGGCGAGGTCGTGCGGATCGAAGGCGAGCTCGTTGACGTGGCGGGCCCGGATGGAGGCGCCGCGCGCACCTCGCTGCGGCGTGACGACACGGGAGCCGGGGCGTGCGAGATCGTTCTGGCGCAGTCGCTCGCGCCGGTGGGCGGGTAACGTTATCCTGACGCGATGATTGCCAGCCTGTCGGGCGTGCGGACCGTGAGACCCACCACCGGCCCTCTCAACCTGATCCTCAAGGGTCGCGAAGTCGGCACCACCTCGAATGCCACGGAAATCGCGTTTGCGGGGGCGGTCGGCGACGTGCCCGACGATCTCGAGTATGCGGAGGTCAGTCCGGCGGGGGCGGACGGTGGCGCATGGTCGGTGCGAACCGCGCGCGGCGAGTTCGTCGTCCACGCGCGCGATGCCTTTCTGCATCGTGACGTATCGGTTCGCTTGTGCGGCCTCTTGCCCCGGCACGAGCCTCCACGATTGCGCCGGCTCGCGTGGGCCTGGCTGCCGCGGATCGTCGCCTCGCCGCTCGGCCGCCGGCTGCTGCTCGCGGTGCGGGGGCGCTGACATGCCGGCAGCGCTCTGGATGCTCGCGCTGGCCGCGGGCATCGGAATCACGATCCAGGTGGGACAGAACGCCGCGCTGCGCACGCAATTCGGGTCCGCAGGTCTGGCGACCCTCGTCAACTTTTGCGTCGGCATCACCGCGCTGCTCGCATTCCTGCTCGCCACCCGGACACCCATTCCGTCCCGTGAAGCCATCGCCGGCGCGCCGTGGTGGGCGTGGTTCGGCGGTCTCTTCGGTGCGTTCTACGTCGCGGCAGTCACCATCGCCGGCCCCAGGCTCGGCGCCACCGTGCTGATCGCAGTGACGGTTCTCGGCCAGCTGATCGCTGCGCTCATCATCGACCAGAACGGCTGGCTCGGATTTCCGCAACAACCTGTGACGCTCGCGCGCGTCGCCGGCTGTGCGCTGCTGCTTGCCGGCGTGTGGCTCGTTTCGCGTACCTGAAAGGTTTCTGCAAGACATGACGACCTCCCGCATCCCGGTCACGGTACTCACGGGCTTCCTCGGTGCCGGCAAGACCACGCTCCTGAACCGCATTCTCACGGAGCGCCATGGCAAGCGCATCGCGGTGATCGAGAACGAGTTCGGCGAGGTCGGCGTCGACCAGGCGCTCGTGATCGGCGCGGAGGAGGAGCTCTTCGAGACCAACAACGGCTGCATCTGCTGTACGGTACGCGGCGACCTGCTGCGCATCCTCGGCCAGCTCATGCGCCGTCGCGACAAGTTCGACTACGTCTTGATCGAAACCACGGGACTCGCCGACCCGGGGCCGGTCGCGCAGACCTTCTTTCTCGACGATGAACTGCGCGAACAGTTCGTGCTCGATGCCATCGTCACGCTGGTCGATGCCCGCCACTTCGAGGGGCAACTTGCAAGCGCGCGCGAGGCGGCCGAGCAGGTCGCGTTTGCCGACGTGATCGTGCTCAACAAGACCGATCTCGTCGACGAAGCGGCGCTCGCGCGCATCGAGTCGCAGGTGCGCGGCATCAACGGCACGGCACGGATCCATCGCGCACGGAACGCCGACGTGCCGATCGACCGGCTGCTGGGTCTCGGCGCCTTCGACCTCTCCCGTGCGCTCGCCGTCGACGAGACATTCCTCGAGCCGCAGTACCCGTTCGAGTGGGCGGGCGTCTACAGTTTCGCGGCAGGCCGGCACGCACTGCGCGCGGGCGCCGCGCATGAAGGCAGCCACGGGCACGCCCACACGCACACCCACGAGCATCATTCGCATGCCCACGATCATGACCACGGCGGCGGACTCGCCGCGGTGCTGCTGCCGGTCGCGGCGGCGACACGCGAAGCGCTCGATGCGGCCGTCGAGCCCGCGGTGCGAGCCTTCGCAGAGTCGGCCGTCGAGGTCCCCTGCGGGGGCACGATGCAACCCGCAGCGCATCGCTACTGGCTCGATCTCGCCCACGACGGTGCAATCGCCACACTCGACATCCCCGCCGACGGCGCCTACGCCCTCTTCCTGGAACATGGCCCAGCCAACGGTCTGGCTCTCAGCCCGCCGCCCGTCGCACACCGCCCGTTCGCATCGCATTCGCACGCCGCCGGCATTTCCTCCATCGGCATCGATGACCCGCGCCCGCTCGATCCGCGCAAATTGAACGACTGGCTTTCGTATCTACTGCAGAGCCGCGGGCAGGACATCTTCCGCATGAAGGGTGTGCTGTCACTGAAGGGTGAGGACCGCCAGTATGTGTTTCACGGTGTGCACATGATGTTCGATGGCCGCACGGGCGGATCGTGGGGTGCCGCGCCGCGCCGCAATCGTCTCGTCTTCATCGGCCGCAATCTCGATCGCGCGGAGCTCGAGGCAGGGTTCGAGTCGGCGGTCGCATGATTGCGAAGCTGCCGTCGGCGCGTCTCGACGCGCTGTGGACCGTGGACGTCGGTGATTATCCGACCGCGCTCGCGTGGCTGCCGAACGGCAAGCAGCTCGCAGTCGGTGCTGCGTCCGGAGAGGTCAATCTGCTCGCGGCGAACGACGGCGCGCGGCGCGTGCTCGGCGGGCACGGGAATGGCGTGCTGGCGCTCGCGTGCCGCAGCGATGGCGCGCGTCTCGCAACCGGGGGTCAGGACTGCGGGATCGCCGAGTGGCAGATGCCCCATGGCGAGCTGTTGCATCGTACGGTGCCCGGCAAAGCCTGGGTGGAGCAGCTGGCCTATCAGCCCGGCGGCAAGTTGCTGGCATCCGCCGCGGCGAAGCGGGTCGACCTGTGGTCGGAGACGGGCGAGTTGCAGCACAGCTTCGAAGGCCATGGTGGTGTCGTCGCTGCGATCGCATGGAGTGGCGCGAAGCGCCTCGGCGCAGCCGCGTTCGGCGGCTTGTGGCTGCACACGATCGGCGATGGGACGTACTCGACTGAAGCGCTGCCGTGGAAGGGCGCGCCGCTCACACTCGCGTGGAGCCCGAACGGCAAGGTGATCGCCTGCGGCATGCAGGATGCGAGCGTGCATTTCTGGCGTCGCCCCGGCGGGCACCACTCGCAGATGGCGGGCTACGCAACGAAGGTGCGTGAAACGAGCTGGAGCGCGAACAGTCGCTGGCTCGCGACCGGCGGTGGGCAGAGCGTGGTGCTGTGGGACTTCGGGGGCAAGGGGCCCGAGGGCACGCGGCCGGTGCAGCTCGATGGCCACACCGATCGCATCACGGCGCTCGCGTTCCAGCGCGAGGGCGGTTATCTCGTGTCGGGCGGCAAAGACTGGCGCCTGTCGCTGTGGCGCCCGGGAAGTACGACGGCGGCGCTCGATGCGCATCTCCTCGGCGCACCGGTCTCGGCACTGGCGTGGTCACCTGACAGCCGCCGCGTTGCGGTCGCCAGCGAAAACGGCGAAATCGCCCTCTATGCGCTTGCAGTCTGAGGCGCAGGCACCCGCACGCGCACGCCGAGCGATGCATAGGTGGCGAGCTGTGCCTGAAAGGCCTGTGTCCAGCTGAGGCGCAACGCGCGCTCACGCGCTGCACGACCGAGCGCACTGATGTCGCGGTCGTAGAGTGCCCCGATCGAATCGGCGAAGCTGTGCGCATCATCCGGCTCGACGAGCAGCCCGACCTCGCCATCGACGAGTTCTGGAATGGCGCCCGCGCGCGCCGCAACGACGGGTCGGCCGCAGGCGAGCGCCTCGACGATCACGAGGCCAAAGGTTTCACGCGTTCCCGCGTGCACGAGCGCATCACAGGAGGCGATCCAGCGCGCGAGCTCGCCGCTGTCGCGGCGATACGGAATGGCGGTGACATTGGGCGCGAAGGATTTCGTCTCGCCGCCCCCGATCAGCAGCAGGTGATAGGGCTTGCCGAGCCGCGCGAAAGCCTCGAACAGCACCGGGAGATTCTTCTCGCCCGAGAAGCGCCCGGCGAACACGAGGAGGCGAGTGTCCTCCCGGAGGCCGAGTTCCCGCCGCACGTCGAGCGTGCGCTGTGCAGGGTTGAAAGTCTCGACGTCGACACCGAGCGGCTGACAGATGACACGCGTGACACCGAGGCTGCGCAGGTAATCGCGCATGTAACGACTCGGCGCCAGCACCGCGTCGAAGCGGGCATAGAGCCAGCGCACGTAGCGCGCGAAGCCCGCACCGATCGTGGTGCCCATGCGCTGCGTGACGAGCTGCGGAAGGTTCGAGTGGAAGAAGGCGACGAGCGGGATGCCGCGGCGCTGTGCGACCTGGGCGGCACACCACGCCGGATGAAAGGCATCGCCGACTTCGATCAGGTCGGGCTCGAGCGCGGCGAGCATCGCGGACCAGCGCGGCGGGTCGATCGGCAGCCGGTAGTTGAAGGTGCCGGGAATCCTGATGCCGCGCAGGGTCGAGACACCACCCGGCGCAAATTCCTCGCGCTCGCCGGGGACGAGGAGCGTGTGCCGCCAGGGAGTATGCGCCCCGTACCACGCGTGCTTCGCCATGAGATAGCGCTTGACGCCGCCACTCGTCGGTGAGAAGAACACGGTTGTATCGACGACATGCATGGTCTGTGGCCGGAATTGCACCCGCCCGGTCCGGATGTGTCAAGCTTGGCGCCATGAGAACTCTTCCAATCCTTGTTGTGGCTGGCGTTGCGGCCGCGGCGAGTGCCGCAGCGCCTGCGGATACCGGCGATGCAGCGATTGCCGCACGGGTCGCGCAGGAAATGCCGCGAGTCGTGGCCTGGCGACGCGATTTCCATGAGCATCCCGAGCTGTCGAATCGCGAGGTGCGCACGTCCGGCATCGTCGCCGGACATATGCGGCGCCTCGGTCTCGAAGTAAAAACCGGGGTCGCGAAGACCGGGGTCGTCGCCGTGCTCGTGGGCGGCCGCCCGGGGCCGACCGTGGCGCTGCGCGCCGACATGGATGCCCTGCCGGTCGTGGAAAAGGCCGATGTGCCGTTTCGCTCGACCGTCACGACCACCTATCAGGGCGACACAGTGGGCGTCATGCACGCCTGCGGACACGATGCGCATACCGCCATCCTGATGGGCGTTGCAGAGATCCTCGCCGGGCTGCGTGCAGACCTCCCGGGCAAAGTGCTGTTCATCTTCCAGCCCGCCGAGGAAGGGCCTCCCGATGGCGAGGATGGCGGCGCGCCGCTGATGCTGAAGGAAGGCGTCTTCGCGAGCGGCAAGCCCGATGCCCTCTTTGGCTTGCACGTGTTCTCGACGCTCCCTGCGGGCGTGATCGGCTACCGGCCTGGCGCGTTCATGGCAGGCTCCGACGGCTTCAGGCTCGTCGTGACCGGGCGGCAGACGCACGGCGCGCGGCCGTGGGCGGGACTCGACCCGATCGTCGTGTCGTCGCAGATCATCGCGGCGCTGCAGACCGTGGTGAGCCGCCAGATCGATCTCACGCAGAATCCGGCCATCGTCACCGTGGGCACGATCCGCGGCGGCACGCGCGGCAACATCATCCCGGATACCGTCGAGATGCGCGGCACGATCCGCACCTACGATCCGGCACAGCGCACGGACGTGCTCGCGCGCGTCGAGCGCACGGTCACGCACATCGCGGCGGCGAGCGGCGCAACCGCGAAATTCGAGCTCACCGGGCGCCCCAATCCCGTGACGGCAAACGACCCGGCCCTGACGCAGCACGCCGTGCCGACCCTTGCGCGTATCGCGGGCGAGGGGCACATCCGCGAAATCGGCTTGCAGACACCTTCCGAGGATTTCTCGTACTTCGCGCGCGAAGTGCCGAGCCTCTTCTTCTTCGTGGGCGTGGCGAAGCCGGGTGTGCCGCCTGCAGAAATCGCCGACAACCACTCGCCGCTTTTCTACATCGACGAATCCGCGCTGCCGGTCGGCGTGCGGGCCCTGACGCAGCTGACGGTCGATTACCTCACAGGGAAGATGCAATAGGCAGACGGCGGATACGCTTGCCGGTCGCCGCGAAGATCGCGTTCACGAGCGCTGCCGCCACGGGTGGCACGCCGGGTTCGCCAACCCCGCCCATCGGGCCGTCGCTCGCAACGAGTATGGTGTCGACGAACGGCATCTCGCTGAGGCGAAGTATCCGGTAGTCGTCGAAGTTCGAGTGTACGGCACCACCATGCTCGATGCCGATCTCGCCGTAGAGCGCGGCGGAAAGACCAAAGACCACCGCGCTTTCCATCTGCGCGATCACGCCCGCCGGATTCACCACGAAGCCGCAGTCGATCGCGCAGGTGACGCGATGCACGCGCACGTCGCCACCCTCGACCGAGACCTCGGCCACCTGCGCGACGATGCTGCCGAACGACTCGTGCAGCGCAATCCCGAGATGATGCCCCGGATCCTGCGGCTGGCCCCAGCGCGCGCGCCGGGCCGCTGCGTTCAGCACGGCGAGATGGCGCGGCTTGCCTGCGAGCAGTTCGCGACGCAACTCGAGCGGATCGCGGCCGCCGAGCTGCGCGAGTTCGTCGAGCACGCCGTTCACCACGAAACCGGTGTGTGAATGCCCGACCGATCGCCACCACTGCACCGGCACCGGCGAGGACGTCTCGTGCACGTCGACGCGCAGGTTCGGGATCGACCAGACCATATCGGCAGCGCCCTCGGCCACGCCCGGATCCGGCTCGCCCGCGGGGATGAAACTTTCGAATGGCGAGCCGCGCAGCACCGGCTGTGCGGCGATCGTGTGATGCCACGCGATGGGCCGGCCTTCGGCATCGACCGCAGCGCGCACTCGGCTGAGGCCGAAGGGCCGGTACCAGCCGCCGCGCATGTCGTCTTCGCGTGTCCACGTGACCTTGACGGGACGGCCCGCGGCCCTGGCAAGTTCAACCGCCTCGAGAACGAAGTCGGCGCGCGGATTGCCGCGTCGCCCGAAGCCGCCACCGAGGAAGGTCGTGTGGATCTGCACCTTCTCCGGCGCGATGCCGAGCAGCGTTGCGGCCGCCTCGCGATCGGTCGTCTGCATCTGCGTACCGGTCCAGATCTCGCAGCCCTCGCTGGTCACATGCGCGACGCAGTTGAGCGGCTCCATGCACGCATGCGCGAGGTAGGGGAGCTCGTACTCGACGTCGAGGCTGCGCGCACCGCCTGCGAGCGCGGCGCCGGCATTCCCCGTGTTCTTCGCCGTCTGGCCCGGATCACGCAGCAATCCCTGATAGCGTGTGCGCAGTGCATCGATCGACAGATCCGGCTCGGCGCCGGGCGTCCAGTCGATCATGAGTGCGTCACGACCTCTCTGCGCGGCCCAGGTGTTCGTGGCGAGCACGGCAACGCCCGCAGCGATCTGTCGCACGTCGAGCACGCCGGCGACCGCACGTGCGGCACGATCGTCGACCGAACGCACGGTGCCGCCGAAGGCCGGCGCGCGCGCGATCGCGGCGTGCGCCATGTCGGAGCGCATCACGTCGATGCCGAAGCGCGCGCGCCCGGTCACCTTGGGGGCGCTGTCGAGCCGGCGCAGTGGGCGGCCGATGTAGCGGAAGTTCGCCGGATCCTTGAGCACGACGTTGCGTGGCGGCGAAAGTGCACCCGCGTCCTGCGCGAGCTCGCCGTACTTTGCGCGTTGCCCCTCGCCGAACACCTGCCCGTCGTCAGTCCCGAGCGAGGCGGATGCGACACCCCAGCGTCGCGCTGCGGCCGCGAGCAACATCGCGCGCGCCGTTGCGCCCGCCTTGCGCAGAGGCTCGTAGCTGGTGTTCGTGCTCATGCTCCCGCCGGTGAACTGCATCGGCATGCCCGGGTAGTGGTACGCGGCGTCGACCGGTGCGAACTCGATGCGGAGGCGGCGCGGGTCGACGTCGAGTTCCTCGCCGAGAATCTGCGCGAGGCTCGTGTAGATGCCCTGGCCCATCTCGGACTTCGGCAGCCAGACGGTGACCGTATCGTCGGGTGCGACGTGCACGAACGCATTCGCAGAGAGGCCGGGGCCGCGCGCAGCGGCGAAATCGCCAGCAGCCGGTCTGCGGCGACCGGCGAAATACCAGGGGACGAGAAGGCCGGTGGCGATGACGCCGCTGCCCACGAGAAACATGCGCCGGCTCGCCCGCGCGCTCTCCTCACCGGGTCGCCGCGTGCTCATCGCGGTGCCTCGAGCAGTTCGGACGCACGCTTCACCGCGGCGCGGATGCGCTGATAAGTGCCGCAGCGGCAGAGGTTGCCGTCCAGTGCCGCGTCTATTTGCGCATCCGTGGGCACTGGCGTGTCCGCAAGGAGCGCGGCTGCAGCCATGATCTGCCCCGATTGGCAGTACCCGCACTGCACGACATCGAGTTCGGTCCAGGCGCGCTGCACCGGGTGACTGCCGTCCGGCGACAGCCCTTCAATCGTCGTGATCCTGCGTCCCACCGCTGCCGCCAGCGGCGTGACGCAGGCGCGCGCTGGCGCACCGTCGAGGTGAATGGTGCAGGCCCCGCACAGGCCCTTGCCGCAGCCGTACTTCGTGCCGGTGAGACCGGCGAGGTCACGCAGCGCCCAGAGGAGGGGCATCGCCGGATCAGCGTCCAGCTCGTGGCGTGCGCCATTGATTTCGAGGGTGATCATGGCGCCGATGTTACGAGTTTGGCTATGCTCGCGGCAAAGGGGTCAGCACATGACGCACGCCGCAAGACCATCGACGGGCCGATAGCCGATGAAGGCCGGCATCGCCGCTGATGGGTCGCTGCTGACACGCCTCCTCGCGCGCGTTGCGCGTGTCGAGCCACGCGAAGCGCCCGCCGTCCTCACGGCCGTCCTGCTCTTCTTCTGCGTACTCGGCGGCTACTTTGCCGTGCGCCCGCTGCGCGAGACGATCGCGACGATCCTCGGCGGTGACCGCGTCGCTGATCTCTGGGTCGTGACATCGATTGGTGCCGTCGCCATCGTGCCGCTTTATGGCTGGCTCGTCGGTCGGGTGCGCCGCTCGATCCTTATGCCCTCCATCTACGGCTTCGTGGCGGTATCCCTCGCGGTGTTCGGCTTCCTCTTCCGCTCGCACCCCGAAGGCATCGCGGTCGGGGCGGTCTTCTATGTCTGGATCAGTGTGCTGAATCTGATGCTGGTGTCGGTGTTCTGGAGCTTCCTTCTCGAGCTCTTCGACGATGCGCAGGCGAAGCGCCTCTTCGGCTTCATTGCGGCGGGCGGAACCGCCGGCGCACTCGTCGGGCCGCTGCTCACCGATCTCACCGTGCGGCACATCGGCAATGCGGGCGTGCTCTTCATCGGCGCCACCCTGTTCGTCGGCGCAATTGTCGCGCAGCGCGTACTGGTCGCGATCTGGAGGTCAGGAGGCGTCGGTCATGCGGCGGCGGCCGACAGCGGCCTCGGTGGCAATCCTTTCGCCGGCTTCGCGATCGTGTTCCGTTCGCCCTACCTGCTGATGCTGGCGCTCTTCGTCGTGCTGCTGTCGAGTGTCAACACGTTCCTCTATTTCGAGCAGCTCGACATCGTGCGCGACGCGTTTCCGGATGTCGCGCAGCGCACGCAGATTTTCGCGCGCATCGACTACGCGGTGCAGACCCTGACGGTGCTCTCGCAAATCTTCCTGACGGGGCGCATCGCCGCGACCTTCGGCGTGCGGACGCTGCTCGTCATGGTGCCGCTCGCGATGGTGGCGGGTTTTCTGGCGCTCGCGGTTCTGGGCGGGTTCGCGATCCTCGCGGGCGTCATCATCCTGCGCCGCTGGGGTGAGTACGCGTTCATCCGCCCCGGTCGCGAGATGCTCTTCAGCCGCCTCGACACGGAATCCAAGTACAAGGCGAAAAACCTGATCGACGTCCCGGTCTACCGCGGCGCCGATCTGCTGGTCGCGCAGTTGCAGAACGCCCTTCGGCAGGGCGGGCTGTCCAGTGCAGGCGTGGCGCTCCTTGGCGCCAGCGCGGCGCTCGCGTGGGCGGGTGTGGGGATGTGGCTGGGGCGGCGCGCAACGCGCGATGGGCGATGAGTGAGGGGCTGCGGGCAACGGGCGGTGAGCTGCGGGCGGCGGGCCCGGGCGGGAGCGCGGTATCCGGTTCCTCGCGGGTCGAGCGCCGCCTGCGGCGGTGCCCTCGTAGCGGCGGCGCCCCGCGCATGGGAAATGCAGAATCGGCGAGAAACCCGGACGCCGGGCGCAGCTCGCCGCTCCTCGGCGCTCTCCACGCTCGGCCCCGGATACCGCGCTCCCGCCCGGGCCCGCTGCCGGCTGCTCCTCTTGAGCGCAAGGGCTCTGTTTCTGACCATCTCATGCGCCGAGCGCCGCCGCCCAGAGGGGACGCCGTCGTAGACGGCGCGCTCGACTCGCGAGGAGGTGGATGAATCACCGCGCCTCTGGCCCGCAGCTCACCGCCCGTTGCCCGCAGCTCGTTGCCCGTAGCCCGTTACAACACCGCCGCGATCGCCGCGTGCTCCGCGCTCTCCGGGTGTGCGGCCGCAGCCGCGCCCGCCGCGTCCGGCGCTGCGCTGTCGGCACACGGTAGCGCCGCCAGCAGCTCCGCGGCACTCGCGAAGCGCTGACTCGGCACCTTCGACAGCAGCCTGTCGACGAGCGGCTGGAGCGCCGCATGTTCCGCGGGCAGCGGCGGTACGGGCGAGGACACGTGCGCCTGCAGCACTTCGATGGCCGTGTCGCCCATGAAGGGCTTGCGACCGCTCAGCATTTCATGGAGCACGATGCCGAGGCTGTAGAGATCGCTGCGCGCGTCGAGTGTCGCGCCCTGCGCCTGCTCCGGGCTCATGTAATAGGGCGAGCCGCGCAGCAGGCCGGTGTGCGTCGTCGTCGCCTCGCCGCTCATGGCGCGCGCGAGACCAAAATCAATCAGCACGATCTCATCGTTCTCGCGCAGCATCACGTTGGGCGGCTTCAGGTCGCGATGCACGAGCCCCGCCGCATGCACGACACCGAGAGCGCGCGCGATCTTGCGCAGATAATCCAGCGCTTCTTCCGCCGCCATCGGGTGCTGCATCCGCGCCTTCAGGTCGCCTCGCGGGAAGTATTCCATCGCGAGGTACTCGAGGCCGTCATGCACGCCGTAGTCGTAGATGTCGATGATCGACGGATCGTGAATCGACGTGAGTGTCTCGTGCTCGCGCGCGAAATGCTGTTTCGCTCCGCGCACCACCGATCCACCGCTATCGATGAGTTGCGCCTCGTCGTCACCGGCGCGCGTGACCTTGAGCGCGACGAGCGCGTCGAGTTCGAAGCTGGTTGCGAGGTAGACCACGGCACGATCCGATTCGCCGAGCACATCGAGGATCGCGTAGCGCGGTATCAGGTTGCGCGGCAGGCGCGCCCGCGCCGCGGTGGCTGCGGCGAGCGCCGGCAGTCGCGTCGGCGGCGGGGCTGCTGCCTTGCGCGCGCGTTCGTTGTTGCGGCGGCGCTCGACGAGGCGCAGCGCGATCTTGATCGACGTTGCGAGTCGCGCCGGAGTGAGCAGTTGTTTCGGCAGGTAATCGGTCGCGCCGAGACGGATCGCCCGCACGGCGGTAAGCTCGTTGCCGCCGGCAGCGATGGCGACAATGGGCGGCAGCTCTGTCTGGTCGCGCAGGCGGCGCAGCCAGTCGAGCCCATCGGCTGCAGCGTCCTCGGGGCTTGCGCCGAAGTTCATCGCGAGCAGCAGGGCGTCGAAGTCGCGAAAGTGCACTTTGCTGCGCCGCCGCTCGAACTCGGGGATGCCGACGAATTCGACGTTCGCATCCGGCAGCACTGCGCCGACGTGCGCGGTGAGCCACGCGCCGTAGCGCGCGTCGTCGTCGATGATCAGGATCCGGTGGGACATGCGACGGGCGGCGCTCATTCCAGATCGAACCGGATGCGCAGCTTCGACCGCTGCGGCACGGCCACACCGTCTTGCTCGACCGGCTTGAAGCGCCAGCGTTCGAGCGCTTCGGTGGCGGCCCGGTCGAAGACTCCTGCCGGGGACGCACCGACAACCTGCACCTCGCTCACGGTGCCCGCCGGCGTCACCGTGAATTCGAGATCCACCCAGCCGGTCTGGCCCTGCGCGCGCGCGGCGTCCGGATAGCGCGGCTCGATCATGCGTACCCGCGTCAGCTGGCTTACGGGGACGATGCTCGCGGCGCGGCTCGCGCGCGCCTCTTGTGTCGCGATGTCGCGCCTGGCGTTCGTCACCTCGAGTCCCGAGAGGCCGAGTGCTTCGGCCTGGGTGATCCAGCGCCCGGCGCCGGCGACATCCGCGCGGGCAAGAGCAGCGCGCGATTCGGCGAGCATTTCCTTGCCGAGCGCATCGCGTGCGGCCAGGGTAGCCGGGTGCTGCGGGTCGACTTCGCGCATCTGCATGTAGAACGCGCGGGCGCTGTCCGTCGCCGGTTCCACGAGCTGATGCTGTCGCAACCGGTCCCCGAACTGCTGCGCAAGGGCGCTGAGCGCATTGGCCTTGTGCTCGATCTGCGCGCTCTGCAGATCGCGCCGCAGGTTCCCAAGGTCCGTGCGGGTCAGTCCGATTTCTTCGCCCGCATCGATCCAGCGGCCGGCCGTCGCGAAGTCGCCCGCTGCGATCGCTCGACCTACCGCGCCGGGGAGCGCTTCCTGGAGCGCCTGCTCCGCGGCCTGCAAGCCTGCGTGCCGGGGCGCGAGCGCGCGCGCCGATTCGATATAGAAGCGCGCGTTGTCCTGCGCGGGTTCGAGCAGCGCACCGGCCTTCACCCGTGCATCGGCGAGGGCGAGAAAGGCCGCGGCCTGGCCGTCGATCTCCTGCTGCTGGAGCTCGCGTTTCGCGGCGCCAATCAGCTCCGATCCGCCGGCCGATCCGCTCTCGAGCACCGCGATGGCCCGCTCGAGATTGCCGCTGGCCGCAGCCTGGCGTGCGGCCGCCAGCAAAAGGCGCTCACGCTCCTTGCCGATCTGCGTCGCAAGGAAGGCGACGCGTGGGTGATCGGCGCGTACGGCACGAGCGGAGTCGACGAGGCGGGAAGCCTCATCGAGTCGTTCCGCGACGATCGCTTTCTCCGCGTCGCCGAGCAGTCGGTCGACCACGTTGTCGAGACCGGCGGCGGCGCGCTCGAGCGTTGCCTGCGATGCGGCATCGGAATCGGATGGCGCCGAAGCAGGGGCGACCTGCGCGGCGGCGGGTCGTGTCGTCTGACTGGCGGCGGCGGGCGACGACGGGTCGTCGCGGACGAACCACCAGATCGCAACGGCCGCCACAATGGCAAGCGCAAAGCCGCCCGCGACCAGGGGTGTCCGGGCGGGGCCCGCGGCGCTGCGTGTCCGCGATGGCGCCGGCACAGGCGCAGGCGCAAGGACGTGCGGTGCTGCGTCGCTACGGCGGAAGGCCGACTCCACGAACAGCTTCACGCGCTGCGCGGAAACAGGCTTGTGCAGGAAGCGGAATACGCGACCGTCTGTGATCTGGGCGGCGAGCTGGCCCTGATCGGTTGCCGTCCCCGCCACGACGAGTACCAGATCGGGAAACTGTGTCTTCAGGCGCTCGGTCAGCAGCGCGATCGCCTGAGGGCAGGCAGCGCTGTCGATCAACGCAGCACGTGTGTGGCTCGCGAGGAGATGTTCCGTGAGCGCGGTATCGGAGGCCACGACGATGAAGGGATGCTCCGGGTCGACCGCGGCACGCAGGGCTTCGACGAGCGCGGCATCCCGTGTCAGGGCGAGCAGGCCCGGCCGCGGCGACACCGGCACGAAGTTGGACCGGAAAACCGCTGGCTCGTCCCGGGATCGTTGTGCAGGGCTCTCCGCCACGGTGTGCTCCGTTGTAATGGAGCGGATTTACCGTGATTTATCGCAATTTTCTGTGACCGTGATCCTTCCCGGGGATTCCCTGACCGTCGCGGGCCCGCGACGCCCGGATTCGCGAACTGTGTCACATTCCGGGCGGGCGGCTATCATCGCCCGCATGGCGGTCTGCTGGCGTATCGTGGCGGCTTTTCTCGCGGCTGGTGCGCTCGCCCTGTATGCAGTGGGGGCGGCTGCCGGGGTCAGTAGCGCGCAGGAGCGTGCTGCACAGGAGTTTCTGGCGGCGGTGGCGTCCGGCAGCCCACTGGCCGTTGCGCAGGCCCTGCATCCCGACGATCTGCACCGCTTGCGCGTTGCCATCACCTCGCGTCTGCAGGCCGACGCTGCCGTGGGGGACTCCACCGTGCGCCAACGCCTCTTTGGCGAGGCTTCGAATCTCGGCGACATCGAGCGCCTGACCGACCTCAACTTCTTCGCGGCGTTCGGCACGCGGCTGCGTTACCCGGGCCGCCTCTTCGCGAAGGTGCAGGGTCTCGAAGCCGTTCGCGATGGCGACAAGCTGGTGCACGTCGTCGTTCGCGGCGAGCAGCCCGAAGGCCGCGGCAAGACGCGGGTCGTGACGCTCGTGACGCTGCTGCCCTACGGCAAGGAATGGAAGGCGGCGGTCCCGGGCGAAATCGAGGCGCAGGTGGAAGACCTGCTCGATGGCCGCGAGCCAGCTGCTGGCCTCGTGCCCGTTCGCGTCCCGCCAACCGCGGGTTCCGCCGCCGGCGCTGCAGTGGCCGCCAATGCGCCCGGAATCAGGACATTGCTGCTCGATGCCGCGGGTGCGTTGTTCGAAGGTCGCTGCAAGGATTACTACGGGCAGTACATGAGCCCGGCGTTCCGCCGCGAGACTTCGGCCAAGGCGCTCGCGACGCTCGTGAAGAGTTGCGAACAGAGCGACTCACTGCGCGAAACGCTGCTCGCGGCGCTGCACATCGTGCAGGATTCGACCCCGGCATTCGATCGTGGTGGCAACCGCGCCACCTATGACACGACCGGCCGCGGCCTGCCTTTCGATCGTTTCGTGCTCGAACGGCAGGGCGATCGCTGGTATATCGCGGAATGAGCACGCTCCTGATCCGCCCGGCGGGCGCGGCGGACGCAGCGCTGCTGCTCTCGCTGATTCGCGGGCTCGCGGACTACGAGAAGCTCTCGCATGAGGTGGTCGCAACAGAAGAACAACTGGCAGCCGAGCTGGGCGCTGCGCAGCCGGTCGTGCGGGCGCTCGTTGCCGAGCGCGCCGGACGGGCGCTTGGCTTCGCGCTCTATTTCTTCAGCTTCTCCACGTTCCTCGCCCGTCAGGGACTGTACCTCGAGGATCTCTACGTACTACCCGAGGCGCGGGGCAGCGGAATCGGGCGCGCGCTCCTCGTCGAGCTCGCGCGCCGCGCAGCGGAACGGGGCTGCGGGCGCATGGAGTGGTCGGTGCTCGACTGGAACGTTGACGCACAGCGCTTCTATCGCAGTCTCGGCGCGCGACCGATGGATGAATGGACGGTCTGGCGCCTCGATCGTGCGGGCATCGAGGCGCTGGGTTACGATGCCGGCTTCACGGAAAGGAGAACATCATGAGCGTTGCCAAGGTCAGCGAGATCATCTCGAGCTCCACGAAGAGTTTCGACGACGCCATCGCAAGTGGCGTGAAGCGCGCGACGAAGACCCTCAAGGGCATCCAGTCGGCCTGGGTCGCCGATCAGGAAGTGCTCGTGAAGAACGACAAGGTGGTCGAGTACCGCGTGCGCCTGAAGCTCACGTTCGTTCTCAAGTAGGCACGCTCACGCTCACGCGCGCGCGGCGCGTCAATCGCGCTCGAGCAGGAAGCGCGTGCCGCGGTAGCTCATCACGACACCCGTGGCGGTGATCGCCTCGACACGTGCCCCGTCGCGCGTCGATTCCCCTTCGCGCAGGCGCTGCATGTTGACGAGCACGAAGCGGTCCGCTGCGCGGGTCGCGTAGACGAGCATGTCGAGGTGCAGCTGCGGCAGCTGGCTGCTGATGGAAGCGGGCAGCTTGTCGATCGTCGGCGCGAAGTCGCGTTCCGCAGCGCTGCGGGCCGGCGCGGCGAAAGACGCAGCATCGTCCTCGTCGCTGGTAGCAGGCAGACGCCGCGCCGCCGCACTCCCTTCCGGCAGTGCCTCTTCGTAGTCGGCGGGGTTCCCGACTTCACTTGCCGCGGGTGCTGGTGGGAGCGACTGCTGCGGGGGCAGGACGGCTGCCGGGGTCTCGGATGGCGCGGATGCAGTCGGCGCACGGGTGGGCAGCGCAGTGGCCGGCGGGGCGCTGGCGGGCGTTGCCGATTCGACCGCAACAGGTGTTGGCGCAGCCGCGGGCGCGGCGCGCGAGCGGGTCAGGAACCAGCCGAGCGCCACGATGTTCACGAGCAGCAGCGCGCCGAGCACGAGCGCCCACACGGGCAGGCCATTGCGCGGCGAGGCGTGGCGAACTTCGAGCAGCGCGGGCCCGCTCTGCCGCTGGCGCTCGCTGTCGGACTTCTTCAGCGCATCGAGGATGAACGACATCGCTCAGCTCCCTTGAGCGCCTGCGACGAGGACTGGCGTACCCTCGGCGGGTGCGGCGGCATCGAGAGCGAGCTGCGTCTGCCAGCCGGCAATGCCGTCGACGTCGAGGCGGCGCTGCCGCTGGAAGTTTTCGACGAGCTGGACGAGTGAATCGTCATACCGATCGTCCGGCTCCCCGGTATCCGTAACGCCTGCCAGCCGCTCGAGATGCTGTCGCAACCGCAGGACCTCCTCGCCCGACATGCCCGGTGCAAGCGCTTTGACCGGCACTGCGGCGGGCTTCCACAAGAGGACGAAATCGCCGAACCAGTAGCGCGCGAGGTCTGCAATCCGGACCGTGTACTCCGTCCCGCCCACATCGAGCCGGGCGTCGTCATCGCCGAGCGAGATGAGCACGACCTGATGCGTACCACCCTGATCATCGCCCAGCGTCAGCATGGCCGGTCGATTGTAGAGGCGCAGCTGCGCATACGAGCCGCGCTGCGTGACGCATTGCAGGCCTGCCCGCTCGGCCTGCGTGCAGCCGTCGCCCGCGCCGGCTGCGAAGGCCGCGCTCCAGCGTGCGAGCAGGCGCGAGAACGCTGCGTCGGTTGTCGTGGCGGCGGCATGCTGCGCCAGCAGTGTGGCAAGCGATTCGTATGCCGGCGGGGTCGGTGCCGGTGCGGGGACGGTAGCCGCCTGTGCGACGCCCGGTGCTGCGCCGGAATCCATGGGGCGGGTTGCCGGAGCCACGGGCGTATCGCGATCCAGCACACCCGATTGCCAGAGTGCCAGGCCCCCGAGCGCAGCCACCGCGGCGACACCCACGCCCGCCGCCCAGGGCAGCCAGCGCGGCGTGATGCGCCGGTCAAATACCTCACCGGCAGAGCTGCGGATGATCGCTGCGGTGACTTTGTGTCGATCCTGCGTGTAGGCGCCCAGCAGCGCGCGATCCGCAATCACGTTGATGAGTCGCGGGATGCCACCCGACTGGCGATACAGCTCGGCAAGCGCGCCGTTCGTCAGGATGTCGGAGGTAGCCCCGGCGACACGCAGGCGATGCCGCGCATAGGCCGCGGTCTCCGGTGCGGACAGCGGATCGAGGTGGTAGCGGCCGGTGATCCGCTGCGCGAGCTGGCGCAGTTCGGGGCGCGCAAGCATCTCGCGCAGCTCGGGCTGGCCGATCAGGATGATCTGCAGCAACTTGTCTGTCGGCGTCTCGAGGTTCGTGAGGAGCCGTACCTGCTCGAGCACTGGCGGCGCGAGGTTCTGCGCCTCGTCGACGAGCAATACCACGCGCCGTCCATCGGCGTGCGCGCGCAGCAGGTAGTGGTTCAGGATGTCGACGAGATCCTTGAGGCTCGAGACCGCGCGATCGGGCAGTCCGATGCCGAGTTCCTCGCAGATCGTCAGCATGAACTCCGGCGCGGTCATGCGCGGATTGAGGATCAGGGCGATCTCGGCATTCTTCGGGATCTGGCCGAGCAGCGAGCGCACGATCGTCGTCTTGCCCGTGCCCACCTCGCCCGTGAGCTGCACGAAGCCGCCCGCTTCACTGACGCCGTAGAGCAGGTGCGCCAAGGCCTCCGCGTGCCGCTCGCTCAGGTAGAGATAGCGCGGGTCAGGCGTGATCGAGAACGGTTTCTCGTTGAGACCGAAAAACGACAGGTACATCGCGCGGGTTCGGTCGCCAGCCTTGGTGAAGGTGCGGGCAGTATACCGCGGGCCCGCTACACGACCTCGAACAGGCCCGCTGCACCCATGCCGCCGCCGATGCACATGGTCGTGACGACGTATTTCACGCCGCGCCGCTTGCCTTCGATCAGGGCGTGGCCGACGAGGCGCGTGCCCGAGACGCCGTACGGGTGGCCGACCGCGATCGCGCCACCGTTGACGTTCAGTCGCTCATCCGGAATGCCGAGCTTGTCGCGGCAGTAGATGACCTGCACCGCAAAGGCCTCGTTCAGCTCCCACAGGCCGATGTCGTTCACCGAGAGGCCTGCGCGCTCGAGGAGGCGCGGCACCGCGAACACCGGCCCAATGCCCATCTCGTCGGGCTCGCAGCCCGCGACCGTGAAGCCGCGGAACACACCGAGCGGCGCGATGCCGCGCCGTTCCGCAAGTCTCGCGTCCATCACGACGCAGGCCGCGGCGCCGTCCGAGAACTGGCTCGCGTTGCCCGCCGCGATCACGCCGCCGGGGATGGCTGGCTTGATCTTCGCGATGCCCGCGACGGTCGTGTCAGCGCGGATGCCTTCGTCCTTTGCGACCGTGACTTCGCGCGTGCCGACCGCCTGCGTCTTCGGGTCTGCCCAGGCAGCGGTCACGGTGATCGGCGCGATCTCGGCATCGAAGCGCCCCGCCGCCTGCGCGGCCGCGGCACGCTGCTGGCTCCTCGCGCCGTACTCGTCCTGGCGCTCGCGCGAGATGCCGTAGCGCTTCGCGACGTTCTCCGCGGTTTGCAGCATCGGCATGTAGACGTCGGGCTTGTGCTCCTTGAGCCAGGGCTCATGCAGCATGTGGCGGTTGAGTTCGTTCTGCACGCAGGAGATGGACTCGACGCCGCCCGCCACCACGACTGGCGTCTTCTCGACGATCACGCGCCCAGCGGCCATCGCGATGGTCTGCAGGCCGGAGGAGCAGAAGCGGTTGATCGTCGCGCCACCCGTCGTGACGGGACAGCCGGCGCGCAGCGCCGCCTGGCGTGCGATGTTCAGGCCATCGGCACCTTCCGGGTAGGCGCAGCCGAGCAACACATCTTCCACTTCGGCCGGATCGATTCCGGCACGGGCAATGGCCTGCTGGACGACATGGCCCGCGAGGGTCGCGCCGTGCGTGATGTTGAAGGCGCCGCGCCAGGATTTCGCGAGCGGCGTGCGGGCGATGGAAACGATAACGGCATCAGTCATGTGTGTCCCCGGAATCAGCTGAAGGTCTTGCCCGCGGCTGCGAGCTTCACGAGCGAACGTGCCGGCGCCCAGGCGGTGGGGTCGCCGTGGCGGTTGCGCGCGAACTGCTTCATGCGCCGCACGACCACATCGAGGCCGACCGTGTCGGCATACAGCATTGGCCCGCCGCGATGCGCGGGAAAGCCGTAGCCGTTGAGGTACACCATGTCGATGTCGGAGGCGCGCAGCGCAATGCCCTCCTCGAGGATCTTTGCACCCTCGTTGACGAGCGCGTAGACGAGGCGATCGACGATCTCTGCATCGCTCACCGCGCGGCGTTTCACACCGATTTCCTTCGAATACTCGACGACCATCTGTTCGACGACGGTCGACGCATGCGCGGTGCGATCGCCCGGCTTGTAGTCGTACCAGCCAGCACCCGTCTTCTGGCCGAAGCGACCCTGCTCGCACAGCCGGTCCGCGAGGCGCGAGTAGACCATCATCGGCTTTTCCACGTAGCGGCGCTTCCTGATCGCCCAGCTGATGTCGTTGCCCGCCAGGTCGTTGACGCGCAATGGCCCCATCGCAAAGCCGAATTTCTCCATTGCCGCGTCGATCTGCTTCGGCAGCGCACCCTCCTCCAGCAGGAACAGCATCTGGCGGCCGAGCTGCTCGAGCATGCGGTTGCCGATGAAGCCATCGCAGACGCCCGAGACGACCGCGATCTTCTTCATCGTCTTGCCGAGCTTCATCACGGTCGCGAGCACGTCCGGCGCGGTCTTCGCGCCCCGAACGACCTCGAGCAGCCGCATGACGTTCGCGGGGCTGAAGAAATGGGTGCCGATCACATCGCCCGGCCGCTGCGTGAAGCCGGCGATCTGGTCGACGTCGAGCGTGGAGGTGTTCGTCGCGAGGATCGCACCAGGCTTCATCACGGCGTCGAGCTTCCCGAACACGCCCTTCTTGACCTCCATGTCCTCGAAGACCGCTTCGACCACGATGTCCGCCTGCGCGATGGCGCTGTAATCGAGCGCGGGCGTGATGAGCTTCATACGCGCTTCGACATCGGCCTCGGTCATGCGCCCCTTCTTCACGGCGCCGCCGTAGTTGCCGCGGATCGTCGCAAGGCCGCGGTCGAGTGCCTCCTGCTTCATCTCGAGCAGGGTGACCGGGATGCCGGCGTTCACGAAGTTCATCGTGATGCCCCCGCCCATCGTGCCGGCGCCGATCACGGCCGCCTGCGTGATCGATCGGGTCGGGGTCGTGTCCGGCACATCGGGAATCTTCGCGGCCGCCCGCTCGCCAAAGAAGATATGGCGCAGTGCCCTGGATTCGGGCGAGTGCATCACTTCGTGGAAGAGCCGCTGCTCGGTCGCGAGGCCCTCATCGAACCGCTGGCTGGCTGCCGCAGTGACCGCCTCCACGCACTTGCCAGGCGCCGGATAGGGGCCGGCTATGCCCTGGACTGTATTGCGCGCGAACATCAGGAAGCCCTCGGGATTCGGGTGCTGCACTTTCAGGTCGCGCACGCGCTGCGGCGGCCGCTTCTCCCTGATCAGCCGCTCGGCGAACGCCACGGCGGCATCGAGCAGCTCGCCTTCGGCCAGCTCATCGAGAAGCGGCGTGCCCGCGAGCTTCTGCGCGGGCACGGCATTGCCCGAAACGATCATGTTGAGCGCAGCCTCGAGGCCAAGCGCACGGGGCAGGCGCTGGGTGCCACCCGCGCCCGGGATGAGCCCGATCTTCACTTCGGGCAGGGCGATCTGCGCGTCGGGCCTTGCGATGCGGAAGTGGCAGCCGAGCGCGAGCTCGAGGCCGCCGCCCATGCAGGCTCCGTGGATTGCGGCGACCACCGGTTTCGGGCTCGCCTCGAATGCCGCGATCACGGTGTGCAGCGTCGGCGGAGCACCCGCCTTCGGCGTCCCGAACTCGCGGATGTCGGCGCCGGCGGAAAAGCCGCTGCCGCTGCCCGTGAGCACGATCGCCTTCACGCCCGGCGAGCCGAGTGCCTTGTCGAGGGACTTGAGCAACCCCGCACGCAGCGCTGCCCCAAGCCCGTTGACCGGCGGGCTCGCCATCGTGATCACGGCGACCTTGCCGCGCTTCTCGTAACTCGTCACGCTCATGCGTACCTGCTCCTCAGCAAGATGTCCCGGCCGGAAACCCGCCAGCCTAGCGTTTGCTCCCCGCCTTGGCCAGATTATTGATCAATGTAATTGCCGAATCGGCCGGTGGCTTCTACCCTGCCGGGACGATCGGCACGAGGGCGACCGCGACCCTCATCCCGATGCGGCCGGCAAGCAACTCTTCAACTGACAAGACCAAGAAAGGCCTGGACTGACATGCGTTCAATGCAAAAGCTTCTGTGTGCGTCAATGGCGTGCGTGCTGGCAGCCCTGCTACCGGGAGGCGACGCCGTGGCACAGGGGCGCACCCTCGACGAGGTCGTCGTCACGGCGCAGAAGCGCGCAGAGAATGTCCAGGATGTCCCGATCGTCGTCACGGCCATCCCGGGCCAGTTGCTGCAGGATAGCGGCGTACGCGACATCAAGGACCTCACGATCCTGACGCCGGGCCTCATCGTCACCTCCACCGCGAACGAGACCAGCACGACGGCGCGCATCCGCGGCGTCGGCACGGTCGGTGACAACATCGGCCTCGAATCCTCGGTCGGCGTCGTCATCGATGAGGTTTATCGCCCGCGCAACGGCGTCGGCTTTGGCGATCTCGGCGAACTCGAACGCATCGAGGTGCTGAAAGGCCCGCAGGGCACCCTCTTTGGCAAGAACACCTCGGCCGGCGTGATCAACGTGAAGACCGCGGCGCCGAAGTTCGCTTTCGGCGGCGAGCTCGAAGCGATCGGCGGCAACCGCGGCATTGCGGAGGGCTCGCTGGCACTGACCGGCCCGCTCGTGGGCGACCGGCTTGCCGGCCGCATCTTCTACGGTTATCGCCAGCACGACGGCTGGCTCGACGTGAGCGCGCGTGCGCCGCGCAGCGCGAGGGAAGATGTCGATCGCGACGTGAATACCGCGCGGGGCCAGCTTCTCTGGAAGCCGACCGACGACCTGAGCGTACGCCTGATTGCCGACTGGTCGGAACGCAACGAGTTCTGCTGCCTCGGCGTGCAGTACGTGGATGGTCCGAGCGCGGCCATCGTGAGCGCGATTTCGGGTGGCGGCATCGCCATCCCTGTCAGGCCCTTCGCGCGCCGCGCCTACGCCAACCGCGATACGCTGCAGGATATCCGCGACCGTGGCGCCTCCGCGCAGGTTGACTGGAACCTCGCCGGCGGCGCGACGCTGACTTCGATCTCGGCATGGCGCCACTGGGAAGCGGAGCTCGGACAGGATGCCGATTTCACCGGGGCGGCGATCCTCTACCGCGACTCGAAGAGCTACGCGAACACCTTCGAGACGCTGACACAGGAGCTGCGCCTCGCAGGCGAACGCGGCCGGCTCAAGTGGCTGGTCGGCGGCTTCTATGCCGATGAAGATCTCGATTCGATCAATTCGTTGCGGTACGACAGCCAGTTCGAGCTGTACTACGGGCTCGCGCTCTCGGCGGGCATGTCGCCCGCGCTGGTCCCGACACTGCTGGGCCGCGCGCCCGGCGCGTCGTTTGCAACCGGCAACGGTTCGTTTGACACCTACGGGCAGAACTCGACGAGCTGGGCGATCTTCACCAACAACACGTTCACGCTCACGGACAGGTTCGACCTCGGCCTCGGCCTGCGCTACACAAACGAGGAGAAAGAGCTCGGCTCGCATTACACCAACATCGGCACCGCGGCCTCGCCCGCGGGCGTCGGTTGCGCCACGGCCCGCGCGCGCATTGCGATCATCTCGGCGGCGCTGCCCGCCGCTGCGCTGCCGGGCTTCTACGGCCTCGGCTGTGCCACCTTCTCGGATCCCGCCTTCAATGATGCGACGACGCGCCAGTCGATCGACGAGGGCGAGTGGAGTGGTACCGCGAAGCTCGTCTATCATTTTTCGGACGACGTGATGTCCTATGCCTCGTACGCGCGCGGCTACAAGGCGGGCGGCTTCAACCTCGACCGCGAGCGCATCGGCAGCCCCACCAACCCGGCGACGATCGCCGACCCCGATACCGCATTCGACAGCGAAACGGTCGATTCGTACGAGATCGGCGTGAAGTCGGCCTGGCTCGGCAACCGCCTCGCGCTGAATGGCGCGGTGTTCTACCAGAAGTACGAAGGCTTTCAGCTCAACACCTACACCGGCCTGCAGTTCATCGTCGCATCCATCCCGAAGGTCACCTCGCAGGGCGTCGACCTCGATTTCCTCTGGTACACGCCGGCCGCGGGCCTGACCCTGCAGGGCGGCATCAACTATGCCGAGACGGAGTACGGCGAGTTCAACGCCGCGGCGATCGGCGCATCGGGGCGGCTGCCGGGCAGCACGTTGTCGTTCGCACCGATATGGACGGCGGGCGTGGCCGCGACCTACGAACATCCGCTCAACGCGAGCCTCAAGTGGCGCCTGAATGTAGGCACCAAGTACCTCTCGGAGTACAACACCGGCTCGGACCTGAACCCCCTCAAGATGCAGGACGCCTACGCGCTGGTCGACGCGCGCATCGGCATCGGGTCGCAGAGCGACTCCTGGGCGGTGGAACTCTGGGGCAAGAACGTCACGAACGAGGACTACGTCCAGGTCGTGTTCGACGCGCCGCTGCAGAGCGGATCACTCGGCGCGTTCCTCGGCGATCCGCGGCTTTATGGGGCGACGTTCCGGCTGAATTTCTAGCCGCGGGGAGCGGCCCTGCACTGCCCGCCTGTGGGGGGTTGGCTGACCAACTTCCCGGCCGAGTCTCCTACCAGGCCTTGCCGGTCTTGACGCGCGGGACGTAGCGATCGCGCAGTGCCGTCTGGCGCGAGCGCATCGGGACGGCGTGGCCGTCGATCCAGACCTGTTCGGCGACGCTCGTCACTTCGAGGGGATCGCCGCTCCAGAGCACGAGATCGGCGATCTGGCCTTTTTCGATGCGGCCACGATTTTCGCCGAGGCCGAAGATTTCCGCCGGGCTCGAGGTGATCGCGGCGAGCGCGGCGTCCCACGGCAGGCCGTGCGCCACCGCGTTGCCCGCGAGCTGGCGGTTCTTGCGCACCTGGAAGCTGTCCGGGAAGGAGAATGCGATGCGCACGCCCGCCTCGTTCAGAATTCTGGCGTTGTCGAAGCGCGCGCCGAGCCGGTCGAAGTCGGCGGGCAGGTTCTCGAGGGGATTGAGGATCACGGGAACGTCCGCTGCGGCGAGCTCCTTCGCGACGACCCAAGCCTCAGCGCCGCCTGCGATCACCGGTTTCATGCCGCGTTCCTTCGCGTAACGCACGACCCGGCGGATGTCGGCCGCACGCTCGACGAAGTACACGACACGACCTCCGGCGAGATACGACTTGAGCGCCGTTCGTCCTTCCGGCAGGAGGAGCGATGCCGGTCCAGGTGGACTGGACTCGCGCACTTCGCGAATCGCCTGGTCGAACAGCATGTACTGCGCCGCGCGACTGCCACCGGAGGCCTCGTGCGCGGCGCTGCCCCAGTTCACGAAGAGCGATGCGCTGCCCGGCAGCGCCGCATCGAAACGCCCGTCGAGCGTGACTGCCGAACCCTGCCCCACGACCAGGCTGTCCGTCGCAAGTGGTGAGAGCACGCCCCAGGTCACGCCCTCGATGCGCGCAACGGGCAGCAGGATGGAGCGTGCGTTGAACGCGGCCGTCACATTGAACTCGGGCCGCCACATGTGCTGCCAGGCGGGTGCACGAAGTTTCAGTCCGGCGTCGTACGTGGACTCTTCCAGGTTCACTTCCTCGAGGCCGATCTGGGTCAGCCCGCCGAAGAGGCCTGGAGTCACCGCGCGGCCTTTTGCTTCGATGACTGCCACGCCGGCCGGCGCGTCGAGGCCGCTGCCGAGCGCGGCAATGCGTCCGCTCCGGACGAGGATGTCCGCGCTCTCGAGGGTGCCGGCCTCGCCTGCGGTGTGCACGCGCGCGCCCCGCAACAGGAAATCCTGGGCGGCCGCCGCCGACATGGCGAGCACCGATGCGAGGCAAGCGCCGGCGATGTACGGTGCTTTCATTGCAGGAAGTCCGAACGCGGCCGGGCCGCGGGGTGTGCGCGGTCGTAGAGCAACGCGCCGTCGACGAATACCTGATCGGCAAGTGCGTACACGCTGAACGGCGTGCCGTTCCAGACGACGACATCCGCCATCTTGCCGGGCTCGAGCGTGCCGGTCTCACCGAGGATGCCGAGCGCTTTCGCGGCATTCGCGGTGATCCAGCGGATCGCCCGCTCGGGCGGGATGTCGAAGCCTGCGAGGCGGCCCCGTGTCATCGCTTTGGCCGCTTCCTGGTTCAGGCGCTGGATGCCTTCCTCGGAATCGGAATGCACGATCGCGCAGCTTCCCTCGGGATGATCGACCAGCGCGATGTTCTCCTGGATGCCGTCGTAGGCCTCCATCTTGAACCCCCACCAGTCGGCCCAGAGTGCGCCGCACACACCCTCCGCTGCCAGCCGATCGGCGATCTTGTATGCCTCGACGCCGTGATGGAACGCCGCGACCCGGAAGCCGAACTCTTTCGCGACGTCGAGCATGGTCGCCATCTCGTCGGCGCGGTAGCAGTGGTTGTGCACGAGGATGTTCCCGCGCATCACCTCGGCGAGCGTCTCGAGCTCGAGGTTGCGCTTCGGCGGCTTGGGCGCGATCTCGTCCTTGTCGCCACCCTTTCTGTCCTTCTCGTACTTCGCGAGCCTGGCGTCGTACTCCTGCCATTGCTCCATGTAGTCCTGTGCGTCCGCAAACGCCTGGCGGTAGCCGGCGACGTTGCCCATGCGCGTGGCAGGAAACTTGCCGTCGCGGCCGTAGACCCGCTTCGGGTTCTCGCCGCACGCCATCTTGAGTCCCTGTTTCGCGCCCGGGAACTTCATCGCCTGATAGGTGGTCGCCCCCACGTTCTTGAGCGTCACGCCGCGCCCGCCGATGAGATTCGCCGAACCCGGCAGGACCTGCAGTGAGGTCACGCCCCCCTCGAGAGCCGCTTCCAGGCCCGGGTCCTGCGGCCACACGCTGTGCTCAGCCCAGACATTCGAGGTCACGGGATTGGTCGCCTCGTTGCCGTCGTCCTGCCCGTGCACGCCCGGGCTCGCGTAGACGCCGAGGTGTGAATGCACGTCGATCAACCCGGGCGTGACCCAGCGTCCGCCGGCGTCGAGCACGCGCGCGCCTGCAGGCGCCGACAGCGATGGCCCGACGGCAGTGATCCGGCCGTTCTCGATCAGTACATCGCCGCCCTCGATGCGTGTGCCGGTGCCGGTGAGGACCACCGCGTTCCTGATCAGCGTCGGCGGCGCCGGTTCCGCCCGATATGTCGATGAAAACGGCGCGCGCTTGTCGGCCTTTGCTGGAGTCGGAGTCCCGGGCGTGGTGGGGGCAGGCGGATTCACCACACAGCCTGTGACCAGGATGAAAAGCAGCGCGGCCGGCAATCGTTGCATCGGGGTCGATAGTACAGGCCCGGGGGCGGTGGCGTAAAACCGCGCGCGACCCGACCGCGGCGATCTCGGGGTCAGGAATTGAGGACCGCATGCTTGAGGGTGATACCGACCGCCGCGATCAATGCGGCAGCGCCGATGGCCTTGCGCACCCACTCGCCACGCGCGAGCAGTTTTTCGGCGATGACGAGCGCGGAGAGTGCGGCGACCCACACGAGGTTCATCACTCCGCCGACGAACAGCAGCATCATCAGGAGCCAGCAGCAGCCGAGGCAGAAGAGGCCGTGGTGCAGGCCCATCACGAACGCGCCGCGTGCACCGGGGCGATGCGCCGCGACGATGAACCGGGCGGGTGCGCGGCAATGCTCGAGACAGGCAGTCTTCGCCGGTGCCAGCTGATAGAGCCCGACCGCGACAAGGAGCGCTGCCGTGCCGAGCGGGCGCGCGCTGACGCCCATCGCGTCGATCCAGTCTGACGCAATCAGCTCGATCTGCAGGCCGGTCGCGAGCACCGAAAACGCAAGCCATACGATGAGGTACCCCGCGAGGAAGCAGGTGGTGCGCGTGTAGCCCGTACCGGTCCGGCCGTACCGGTTGACCCGGTCGAAGAGCAGCACGGTGGGGGCGACCGACGGCGTCATCATGCCCACCATCATCACGAACCACATCGCGAAGGTATGGAGCGCATAGTGACTCGTGCGCAGCCCGCCGCTCGCCGCGGGCATGGGCATCGGCGCGGCGAGCAGATAACTCCAGGCGAGCGCGACGATTGCCGCGAGGGCCACGAGTGTGATGAGGGTCGCTCGATCCGGCACGTGCGCGCCCCATTCAGCCCCGCGAGTCGCCTGGTTGCAGTCAGGCCGCGCGGCTGTGCACGACGCCCGCGCCCGTCATGTCGATACGCGCGAAATGCGCATGTCGCGAGTCCCAGCTGAGCGGGATGCTGACCCCTGGCTTCGTGCCCACCCTGCCGCTCGCGGCATCCGCGCATTCATACTCGAAGCCGGCCGGCAGCAGGATCTGCGCGCGCACGCTCTGACCCGTGACCGGGTTCCTGATCGGCTCGACGCGTGCCTCGAACATGCCCTCGACCTCGATCGTTGCAGTACGCGCTTCGGGGTTCGCTTCGATGCGGATCGATCTGAAAACCGGTTCGTGAACTTTCGAATAGGTGGTCGAGAACACGTTGAAGATCGTGGCGCCGGGCTCGGTTTCCTCGCCCGACATGATCTTGAGGAGTGCCCCGCGCTGGGCTTCACTGGCGCGCACGTCGATGATCGGCTGCGCCTGCCCGTTACCCAGGTGAATGGCCTGTGGCCAGGCGAAGAGGCCGCCGAAGGCGAGCCCGTCGAGCGGGGTCTTGCCGAAATGACCGCGTTCCACCTGGAAGAAGACGCCCGCGTGGCAGTTGCCGTGCGTGGGCGGGGACATGAACTGGCACGGACAGCCCCATGCGCAGTTGCAGTTGGTGACATCGAATCCCTGAATACGCCAGTCGACTCGAGCCATGGTCCGTCTCCTCGAGTTGAAGAGCCGGATCGTATGCCTCGACTCAGCCGTTTGCCACTTGCGGCGGTGCGAGGGGTTCGAGCAGGGCTTCCGGTTCGGCCGCGGATGCCGGCAGGCGCGCAATCTCCGGTATGGGCCCTTCACCGTGGAGTCGCTGGCCGGTGTTCTCGAGCCAGCGCTCGATGTGGCGGCGAAAGCGCGCCACGGCCTCCGCGCGCAACCTGGCGATGATCTCTTCGCCGCCGAGTTTTTCCTGCGTCGCCGAGACCTGCCACCACCATTGCAGACGGTCGAGCCGTCCGCCATCACGATACGGCATGGTGATCGTGAATCGCCGGCCGGTGCGCGTCTCTCCCGTTGCGGCGTGGGCGAAATAGTCCTCGAGTGCACGGGGCAGTTCGATGTGCGACATCCGTGTGTCCGGCAGGCAGCAGGATTCGGCGCATCATAGCGCGTATTGCGCGAGTTCAAACTCTCAAATTCAATTTCGCTGCTTCAGGCGATCAGGTAGCCGCCGTCCACATTGAGTGCCACGCCGGTCGTGTAGCTGGCAGCCGGCGAGACGAGATAGAGCACGGCGCCTGCCATTTCGTCGGGCTGCGCGACGCGGTTCATCGGTACGTGAGGGAGCACTCTGGCGAGTACGGCGGGATTGCGCGTGAGCGCCGCGGCAAATTTCGTCTCGGTAAGACCCGGCAGCAGTGCATTGACGCGTATGCCCTGCGGTGCGCACTCGCGCGCAAAGGCCTTCGTCATCGAAATCACGGCGGCCTTGGTGATCGAGTACACGCCCTGCAGTGGGCCCGGGATCACTCCGTTGACCGAAGCGACGTTGACGATGCTGCCACCGTCCCTCTTCGCCATCAGCCTCGCGCCGGCCTGCGACATGAAGAAGTAGCCGCGGATGTTGACGTCCACAGTCTTCTGGAATGCCGCCGGGTCGATCGAGGTGATCGGGCCGTAGTGTGGATTCGTCGCAGCGTTGTTGACGAGGATGTCGAGCCGGTCGTGCGTGGCCTCCAGAGTCGCGAAGATCCTGTCGATCTCTGCGAGCTCGCCTATATGACAGGCCAGCGCGCTCGCCTTGCCGCCGGCCTCGCGGATCGACGCCGCGACCGCTTCGCAGGCTTCGAGCTTGCGGCTCGAGACGATCACGTGCGCGCCCGCGGCGGCGAGCGTGCGCGCGATCGATTCGCCGATGCCGCGCGATGCACCGGTCACGAGGGCGATGCGGCCCGACAGGTCGAACGGGGTAGCGCTGCTCATGCGGGCATCGTAGACGAGAATGGTGCCGGGTTTTCGGTTATTCGGTTATTGGCGGCGGCCGCCAATAACCGAATAACCGAAAACCCGGCACCAACTCTTACCTTTTGAGGTTGCTCGCACGCGTAAGCCCGGCGGCGCCGAAACGGCGGCGGATGGCATCGACTGTTGCGTCGAGGGGTGCCGGCTGCGGCACACTGCCGGGTACGAAGAGATCGAGCTGCGAGGCGGGCGCGAGAGCCGATACGCCGACGCCAAGCAGGCGCACGCGGGCACGCGGATACTCGCCGCGCCAGCGGCGCAGCAGGTCCGACGCCGCGCGGCCGATCACGCGGCTGTCCTGTGTCGCGGGCTCGAGCTGCTGCTGGCGCGTGCAGGTCGTGAAATCGGCACGCCGCACCTTCACGGAGACGCAACCCGCCGCAAGCTGCTTCGCGCGCAACCGCGCGCTGGTGCGGTCGGCGAGCGCGAGCAGCTCTGCCTCGAGGCGCGCGGGGTCGGAGATATCGACGTCGAATGTCTCCTCCGCGCTGATCGACAGGTCCTCGCGCTCGGCGACGACCGGGCGATCGTCGATGCCGGACGCACGATCGCGGATGCGCTGCGCGTCGCGTCCGAAGAGCGGCCGCAGCAGCGTGTCAGGCGCGCGCCGCAGCTCGCCGAGCGTCTTCAGGCCCGCGCGCTCCACCTCGTCGCCCTTCTTGCGCCCCAGGCCCGGCAGACGGCGGATGGACAGCCCGTCGAGCCGATCGGGCAGCGCGGAGGCGGGAATCACCGTGAGTCCGTCGGGCTTTTCGAGGTCGGACGCGATCTTCGCCACGAGCTTGTTCGGCGCGACCCCGACGGAGGCCGCGAGCTGCGTGCGCTCGCGGATCGCCGCCTTGACCCGGCGCGCGATCGTCACCTCGTCGCCGTGCAATGCGCGACTCGCCGTGACGTCGAGGAACGCCTCGTCGAGCGACAGGCCCTCGACCAGCGGCGTCACATCGTGGAATACGGCAAAGACTTCCCGCGACACGTCCTTGTAGTGTGCCATGCGCGGCGTGATGCACACAGCCTGCGGGCAGAGCGCAAGCGCGCGGCTCATCGGCATCGCCGAGTGCACGCCGAAGCGGCGCACCACGTAGTTGGCCGCCGCGACCACGCCACGCGCGCTCGTGCCCCCGACGATCACCGGCCGCCCCTTCAGCGTCGGGTCGTCACGTTCCTCGACCGACGCATAGAACGCGTCCATGTCGACATGCAGGATTGCGCGTTCGCGCGCCGTGCCCATCAGAGCGTCGCGACACTGTAAAAGATGGTGATCACGAGCATGATGGTGCTCGCGGCGAGGTACACGCCACCCATGAAGAGGTACTTGGCGAGCGTGCGCCGGCGGCCCTGGCCGTAATAGACGCGCATTGCACGGTAGAAATACCAGAGAAGCCACAGCGACAGGGCGGCCGCCAGCAGCGAGGAGGCGCGGCCGCGCGGCAGCAGCCAGAAAACCGGCGCGAGCAGCGTGCCGAGCAGGAAGACCATCGCGTGGTTGTGGATGAAGAACAGCAGGTGCTCGACGTAATAGCGCCGGGGTCGCCAGTAGAGCAGCAGCATGAACGCGGCGATCAGCGGCAGCAGGAAGAACATGGCGCGCGGCACGTTGTGCAGGAACGCGCGGCCGAGGGCCTGCTTGTCCGCAAGCGTCTTCTGGCAGCCGGCGATGAGCCGTGGCTGCAGCCAGGCCCCACCGGGCCCCTCGTAGGACAGGTCGTTGCACCGGGCACCGGGCAGCGCCGGCTCGCCCGCGTCGATCTGCACGATCTGCAGGTCGGGCAACAGCGCAAGCATGAGGAAGAAAAGCAGGCTCACGACGATGTAGAGCCGCAACGGCGGCAGGTAGCGCTGGCGCCTTCCCGCGAAGAACTCGCGCGTCAGGAAGCCGGGGCGCGCCAGCAGCGGCCACAGCGTCAGCCAGAGGCGCGAATCGGCGTGCGTCAGGCCCTCGAAAGCCTCGGCGAGGAAGTGGCCGAGCGAATGCAGGTGGCGGTCGTCGCGCTGGCCGCAGGTCGCGCAGAAGGGCCCCGTGAGCGCAGCGCTGCAGTTGAGGCAGCGAGTAGCCGCCGGGACGGGGAATTCACTCCCCGCCGCGCTCACGCACTGCGCACATCGGCTGCGCGCGCGTCGCGGCCGGGCTGTGCCTGCACGCCGAGTTCGTGCGGCGCGAAGTCGTCGACGTTGATCAGGTGCATCACCTTGCGGTCGAAGTCGCGCAGCAGCGCCGCCTCGGTTTCGGACAGGATCCCGAGCCCGAGGCCCTGCTGGATCTGGCCCGGCAGGTCGAGCGCGGTGATCCGGCCGGTCTTGACGCCTTCGACGCGCAGACGCTTCTCGAGCGGTTCCGCCGTCTGCGAGAGCACCAGCGCTTCCTGCAGCAGGCCGAGCGCGTTGCCCGGCTCGAGCGCGCGATAGATATGCTCGCACAGACGGTCACGAGTGTCGGAGGGCATCGTCACCAGTTCGGCGAGCTTTCGTCCGAGGCGGTCGCCGGGGGCAAAGTAAGTGAGGCCGCGCGGGAAGACCAGCAAACGCATCAGCCCGGCGAGGAAGGGGTTCGGGAAATTGCGCAGGAAGCCGTGCAGCTGTTCCTGCGCCGTGTACAGGAGGTCGCGGCAGGCCCATTCGACGATGGGCAGATCGGCTTCGGGGCGGCCCTGGTTCTCGTGGTGCTTCAGCACCATCGAGGCGAGATACATGCAGGAGAGCACGTCGCCGAGGCGTGCCGAGAGGCTTTCCTTCTTCTTGAGGTAGCCGCCGAGCGTCAGCATCGCGACATCGACCGCGAACGCGAACGAGGCGCTGAAGCGCACGATGTGCTGATAGTAGCGCGCTGTCGGGCCCTCGACCGGCTTCTTCGTGAAGCGTGCGAGCGTGAGTGCCATCACGAGTGAGCGCACGGCGTTGGAGATTGCGAAGCCCATGTGGCCGAACAGCGCCCGATCGAAATCGTCGACCCCCTTCCTGCGATCCGGATTGCGCGCGGAGGTCATCTCGCGCATCACGAACGGATGGCAGCGGATCGCGCCCTGGCCGAAGATCATCAGGTTGCGGGTCAGGATGTTCGCGCCTTCGACCGTGATCGCGATCGGCACCGACTGGTAACCGCGCGCCAGATAATTGCTGGGCCCGAGCATGATGCCCTTGCCTCCCTGCACATCCATCGCGTCGTCGGCGACCTGCCGGCCCATCTCGGTCACGTGGTACTTGAGCATCGCCGCGGGTACCGACGGCTTCTCGCCGCCGTCGATCGCGCCCGCGGTCACCGAGCGGCCCGCATCCATGATGTAGGTATAGGCGACCATGCGGGCAATCACGGCCTCGACGCCTTCGAACTTGCCGACCGGCAGGTTGAACTGGCGTCGGATGCGCGCATAGGCGCCGGTCGCGAACACGCCCGCCTTTGCGCCGCCGGTCGCATTCGACGGCAGCGAAATGCAGCGGCCGACCGACAACTGCTCGACGAGCATGCGCCAGCCCTGGCCGGCCATCTTCACGCCGCCGATGAGAACATCGAGCGGCACGAATACGTCGTGTCCCTGGATCGGGCCGTTCTGGAACGGAATGTTGAGCGGGAAATGACGCCGGCCGATGGTGATGCCCGGTGTATTGCGCGGAACCAGCGCGCAGGTGATGCCGAGGTCGATCTCGCCGCCGAGGAGCTTGTCCGGATCGAGCATGCGGAACGCGAGGCCCACCACGGTCGCGATCGGCGCGAGCGTGATGTAGCGCTTCGAGAAGTTGAGTTTGAGCCCGATGATCTCCTTGCCCTGCCACATCCCGCGGCAGACGACGCCGGTGTCGGGGAGCGCCGCAGCGTCGGAGCCGACCCGCGGCCCGGTGAGCGCGAAGCAGGGTACTTCCTCGCCGCGTGCGAGGCGCGGCAGGTAGTAATCCTTCTGTTCTTCAGTCCCGTAATGGTTGAGCAGTTCCGCAGGGCCGAGCGAGTTCGGCACGGCCACGGTGGACGAGGCAGTCGTGCTGCGGCTCGCGAGCTTCACTAGCACGCAGGAGTGCGCGTAGGCGGAGAACTCGAGCCCGCCGTACTTCTTCGGAATGATCATCGCGAAGAAGCCCTTCGACTTCAGGAACTCCCACACGGCGGGCGGCAGGTCGCCGCGGACGTGCGTGATGTCCCAGTCGTCGAGCATGCGGCACAGCTCCTCGCAGGGGCCGGCGAGGAAGGCCTGCTCCTCCGCGGAGAGTTGCGGTGGCTTCGTGGCGCAGAGCCTGTCCCACCTCGGTGCGCCGGTGAACAGCTCGCCGTCCCACCACACGGTGCCGGCTTCGAGCGCCTCGCGCTCGGTCTGCGACATGCGGGGCAGCATGCGCAGATACACCTTCATGAAGGGCCGCGTGATGAGTGACTTGCGCAGCGGACGGATCGTGAAGAACCACAGCAGCGCGAGCATCACCCACAGGATGCCCTTCCAGATGCCCGCCGGATGGCCGAGCATCGTGTAGGCGGCGAGCAGCACCGTGAAGGTGGCGGCAAACGCGATCAGCGACAGGCGCTTGTAGGCGAGGAACAGCACCGCTGCGATGAAAAACAGCGTGATGATGCCACCCACCTGCGTGACGGCGAACGCCGCCGCGGCAACGAGCAGGATCGTGATGAGCACACCGGGCATGGTCTGCCTCCTGCCCCTACTTGTCGATCTTCGTGATCTTCGAACCCTCGAAAGTAAGGTTGTACATCAATCCCTTGTTCGAAAAGATGAAGCCGATGATCGGCTTCTTCGCGGTGCCGGTGTCGATCGAACCACCGGCGCCGAGGGTTGCGAGTGCGACGCTGCCATCGACCCCTGCCTTCCAGCCCTCGCTGTCGCGGAATTTCCTGAGTGCCTCCGCGGTCATGAAGAGGATGATTTCGCTGCGTGCCTGCGCGCCGAGCTGCAGGCCGATCGAGGCCGCCGCAATGTTGTAGTAACCGGCCGTCTTGCCGCCGATCAGCAGCGCGCCCTCGCCGTATTCTCCACCCACACCGAAGCCGGCCTTGATGACCCTCGGAAAGACGAGCACGCCGTGCGCCTTCGCCGCGAGCTCGGCGCCCGCCGACGTGTGCCTGGCGAGCTCGGCGCGGGCTTCCTGCACCTTTGCATCGAGTTCGACCTTCGAGTCGGCAAGCGCAGGCGGCGCCGCGATCGCGGTGCACGCGGCGAGACACACGGCGGCGAGCAGATTGTTCATGCAAGCAACTCCTTGACTCCGTCACGTTCCTCGCGCAACTCCGCGAGTGTAGCGTCCATCCGCTTGCGGCTGAACTCGTCGATCGAAAGGCCCGGCACGATCTGGTAGTCGCCGTTCTTCGTCGTGACGGGGTAGGAGTAGATGACACCTTCGGGAATCCCGTAGCTGCCATCTGACGGCACTGCCATGCTGAGCCAGTCGCCCGTCGCCGAGCCGCGGAACCAGTCGCGCACGTGATCGATCGCGGCCGATGCGGCCGATGCCGCGGACGAAGCGCCGCGCGCCTTGATGATGGCAGCGCCGCGCTGCTGCACGACCGGAATGAACGTGCTCTCGAGCCAGGCCTGGTCGACCAGCGACTTCGCCGGTTTGCCGCTGACCAGCGCGTGCGAGACGTCGGGATACTGCGTGGCCGAGTGGTTGCCCCAGATGATCATGCGCTGGATCGAATTGACGTGCGTGCCGGTCTTCTCCGCGAGCTGCGACAGAGCGCGGTTGTGATCGAGGCGGGTCATTGCAGTGAAGTTGCGCGGATTCAGGTCCTTCGCGTTCGCGCGCGCGATCAACGCATTCGTGTTCGCCGGGTTGCCGACCACGAGCACCTTCACATTGCGATCGGCCGCTTCGTTGAGCGCCTTGCCCTGCGCCGAGAAGATCTGCGCGTTCGCGAGCAGCAGGTCCTTCCTCTCCATGCCCGGGCCGCGCGGGCGCGCGCCAACGAGCAGCGCGGCGTGACAATCGCGGAACGCCACTTTCGCATCGTCCGTCGCCACGATCTTCTGCAGCGTCGGGAACGCGCAATCCGACAGCTCCATCAGCACGCCCTGCAGCTGCGGCAGCGCCGGTGTTATCTCGAGGAGATGCAGGTTGACGGGCTGATCCGGCCCGAACAGGGCACCGGAAGCGACACGGAAGGCGAGGGCATAGCCGATCTGGCCGGCAGCGCCAGTAATGGCGACGTTCAGGGCAGTTTTCATGAGGACTCCGCAGAAGGGGGCGTAGAGTCTACAGAAATCAATTAGTTACGTTAAGAGGTGAGGTGACAGCCGGAAGCCGGAAAAAAATCTTCCCTGAGGTGTTGACACTGAACTAGTGTTGTAGTTATATATACCACCAAGACGAAGGCCGATTGCAGGGTGCAACGGCCAGGACAGTAACCCAAGGAGACTGACATGAGCACCTCAACCCAGAACTTCACGGTCGCCCTCGCTGCCGCGGTCATTGCCATCGTTCTGACGGTCGCTTCGAGCATCACCTTCGTGGAATCGACCAGCGTGGCCCGGGTGACCGTGGACGCACCCCAGGCGATCCACCTGGCCGCGAGGAAGTAAGGCGTTCTGCTAGATTAGCTCTCTACAGCACGACAACCGCCATGTCTCAGGAGTTCCCGGTCAGCATGGATCCGCAATGGGATGACAGCCAGCCGATCTATCGCCAGCTGCGCGATCGCGTGGTGGCGATGATCCTGGAGGGCGTCCTGAAAGAGGGCGATCCGCTGCCCTCGGTGCGGAACGTGGCGGCCGAGTTTCGCCTGAACCCGCTGACCGTGCTGAAGGGCTACCAGCAGCTCGTCGACGAGCAACTCGTCGAGAAGCGCCGGGGTCGCGGCATGTACGTCAATGCCGGCGCGCGCAAGGCGCTGATGAAGGACGAGCGGCAGCGCTTCATCGAGGACGAGTGGCCAAAGGTCTACGCGACGATCCAGCGGCTGGGGCTCTCCACCGAAGAGCTCTTCGCGAGGGCGCCCGCTCCGACACAGACGCTGTCGCCCGCAGGGAACGACGATGACAAGCACGAGTGACACCCCCGTGATCGCGGCGCGCGGTCTCGCGAAGTCCTACGGCAAGCTGCGCGCGCTCGATGGCGTCAGCTTCACGGTCGGCGCCGGTCGCATCGTGGGCCTCATTGGTCCGAACGGCGCCGGCAAGACGACGGCACTGAAGGCGATCCTCGGCCTCGCGCAGTTCGAGGGCGAGCTGTCGGTGCTGGGACGCAACCCGTCTGTCGCGCGCGACGCGCTCATGCAGGACGTGTGTTTCATTGCCGACGTGGCGGTGCTGCCGAAGTGGCTGCGGGTTTCGCAGGCGCTCGATTACGTCGCGGGTGTCCATCCGCGGTTCGATCGTGCACGCGCCGAAGGATTTCTCCGGACGACCGATATCAGGATGAAAAGCCGCGTGCGCGAGCTCTCGAAGGGCATGGTCACGCAGCTGCACCTTGCGCTGATCCTCGCGATCGACGCGCGCCTGCTCGTGCTCGATGAGCCCACGCTTGGCCTCGATCTCCTGTTCAGGCGGCAGTTCTACGACACGCTGCTGAACGACTATTTCGACAAGGACCGCACGATCCTCCTTACCACCCACCAGGTCGAGGAGATCGAGAACCTGCTCACCGATGTCCTTTTCATCCAGCACGGCCGGATCGTGCTCGACAGCGCCGTCGAGAGCATCGGCGAGCGCTATCGCCAGCTCCTCTGCGCGCCCGATCAGCTCGAACGCGCCCGCGCGCTGAATCCGTTCTACGCGCGCGAAGTCTTCGGTCGCACAGCGCTCTTCTTCGAGGGCCGACCGGACTCGGAGCTCGCGCCGTTCGGCGAGCTGCGCACGCCGTCGATCGCCGATCTCTTCGTCGCGAAAATGCAGGGAGCGAAACCGTGAACGTGCTGCCAATCCTCGTGCGCCGCGAATTCTGGGAGCACCGCGCGCTGTGGACCGCGCCGCTCGCGATGGCCGTGATCCTCGTGCTGGTCGCGGTGTTCGGTCATTTCGAGATGGCAACCATGACCGCGCTCACCACGGATCAGGCGCGCGCCATCATGGGCATCACGGTCTGGGCGATGAGTCTCGTGATCTTCCTGATCGCGGGCATCGTGCTCTCCTTCTATCTGCTCGACTGCCTCTATGCGGACCGGCGCGATCGCTCGATCCTTTTCTGGAAGTCGCTGCCCGTGTCGGATGCAGCGACGGTGCTGGCGAAATTCGCGGTGGCTCTGGTGGTCGTGCCGCTCGGCGTGTTTGCACTGGCAGTCGTCACTGATCTCGCCGTGCGCGGCATCCTCACGCTGCGCACCGGCGCGGGGCTCATGGTCGAGCAGTTTCCGCTGTGGGATACGCGCGCCTGGTTGCAGACGCAGGCACTGCTCGCGCTCCTGCTGGCGGCTACCCTGCTCTGGTACGCGCCGCTCGCGGCCTGGCTGCTGGTCATATCCGCGTGGGCACGCCGCAATGTGGTGATGTGGGCCCTGCTGCCGCCGCTCGTGATCGCGCTGGTCGAGCGTCTCGCGCTGCACACCTCGCGTTTCTGGGATTTCATCACCGATCGCATGGAGCCGGCGTTTCCGGTGATGGCGGGTGTCGAAGCGCAGGTGCGAGCCTCGATCGTGACGATCCACCGCGAGCAGGTGGTCTCCCTGCCGCGCCTCTTCGAGCAGATCGATGTGACCTCGGTCTTCCTCAACTGGCAGATGCTGCTCGGGCTCGTCACGGCCGCGGTGCTGCTTTTCGTCGCGATTCGCCTGCGCCGCTGGCGCGACGACGGCTGAGCGCCCGCCCTCCTGCCCCGCACGTTCAGTCGTACTCACCGCTCCAGAGTGCTTCGAGAAAGCCCGTCAGCGGCAGGATTTCAATCCCTTCGACCTTGCGCGCCCGGCCTTCCAGCGTCACGCACAGCAGGCGCCTGATGCCGCGTTCTTCCCGGATCGCATGCAGCGATCGCAGATCATGTCCGCCGATGGACCGCTTGGCCCTGACCTCGATCGCGGTATGGCCGCCCAGCAGGAAATCGACCTCGAAGCCGGATGCAGAACGCCAATGCTGGATTGTCTCATCGGACACGTAGTCTCGATAACAGAACAGCTCGTGCGCGATGTAGGTCTCGAGGGCCTGGCCGGCCTCGGGCGTATTCAGGCGGAACAGGCGGCCCTGCAACTGCCCGACCACGCCGACGTCGAAAAAATAGTACTTGGATGAGACCAGCGGCTTGCGCGTGCGCGATGCGCGCCATGCCGGGACTTCCTCGAGCAGCAGTGTGTCCTCGAGAATCCTGAAGTACTCGTAGACAGTCGTTCGCGGCACCTGTGCGTCGTTGGCGACGGCCGTGAAATTGACGACCGTGCCGTTGCACAGGGCGGCGACCCGCAGGAACCGCCCGAATGCAGGTACGTTCCGCGTTGCCCCTTCGGCGGCGATTTCCTGCTGCAAGTAGGTGCCGGAATAGGCGTCGAGATCCGCCTGCGGGTCATCCGAGAAATAGACCGACGGCAACAGGCCGTTGTGCAGGGCGCGCGCCAGATCGAAGTGGCGGCCCAGCTCGCGAAAGCACAAGGGATGCAGGCGCCGTACGCGGGCGCGTCCGCCGAGCAGGTTGACTCCTCCGCGCCGCAGCGTCCGGGCGCTCGAACCCGTGAGCAGAAAGCGGATGCCGCGCTGCTCGATGAGGCGGTGCACCTCGTTCAGCAGGCCGGGCAGGCGCTGAATCTCGTCGATTACGACCAGCTTGTCGGTCGCAGACAGTTCCTCCGCCAGGCGTTCCGGCCGAGTGCCCAGATCCAGGTACACGGCACTGTCGAGCAGGTCGTAAACGTGGGCGTTCGGCAGCGCGCGACTGACGAGATGGCTCTTGCCCGTCTGCCGCGGTCCGAACAGGAAGTGCGACTTTTTCGCCGTGAGGGTGACGAGGTCGAGAATGCGCGGCACGACGGGTGAGGCAGTCATGGCAGCATGTGTTCTGTCGAATTCGACGTCGAATATCATGATAGATGACGACAGACTCGTCAAATGGCATTCAGGGCTGTATTCCGGTTAGACTTTTCCGATGCACCTGTCGGCCGAGCAGACAGACGGATGCCTGACGCTGCGCCTCTGCGGTGACTGGCGGGCACTCGATCTTCCGGCGATCCGCGCGGAGCTGGCGGCCGTGCCGCTCGATCACGTACGCGAGATCACGATCGACGCGCGGGGTGCAGAGCGGCTGGATCTGTCGGGCGCGTGGCTGCTGCGCGAGTTCCTCGATACGGCCGCTGCGGGCGGGGCTCGGCGGACCGGCTTCGTCGGCGAGGTACCGGCGCAGCTCACGCTGATCGATCGGACGCGTGCCGGGGAGGCGCGGGCCCCCGTCAAGCCTTCTGCAGAAGAGGGCGACCGGTCGGCCGTCGTCGCGGTCGGTCGCACAGCCGTAGGGCAATTGCGGGGCCTTCGGGATGGGCTCGATTTCGTGGGGCGCGTCACGGTGCAGGCGGCACGCGCAAGCCGCAGCCTGCGGCGCCTGCGCCCGATCTCGGTCGCGCGCCACGTATTCGACACGGGCATCACCGCGATCCCGATCGTCGCACTGATCGCATTCCTGATCAGCGTGATCATTGCCTACATGAGCGCCCAGCAGTTGCGCAACTTCGGCGCCGAAATCTATGTGGTCGATCTCGTCACCATCGGCGTACTGCGCGAGCTTGGCGTGCTGCTCACGGCCATCATCGTGGCGGGCCGCTCGGGCAGCGCGTTCGCGGCGGAGATCGGTGCGATGAAGCTCAACGAAGAGGTCGATGCGCTCACGGCAACGGGCGTCGAACCTGTCGAGGTGCTGGTGCTGCCGCGCGTGCTCGGGCTCATGATCGCCTTGCCGCTCCTCACGATCGTCGCCGACGGCGTCGGGCTCGCGGGCGGTGCGCTTCTCTGCAAGTGGCTGCTCGACATTCCGATCATCCAGTACGTGGCGCGCGTGCAGGACGCCATCTCTTCGACCACGTTCTGGGCGGGTCTCGTGAAGGCGCCGGTGTTTGCGATCCTGATAGCGACCGCCGGGACTTACCGCGGGTTGCAGGTGCGCGGCTCCTCGCGCGAGCTCGGGCGGCTGACGACCGTTGCGGTCGTACAGGCGATCTTCCTCGTGATCCTCGCTGATGCGCTCTTCGCCGTGCTCTTCATGGAGATCGATTTCTGATGCGCGCGATGGTCGAAGTGCGCGGCATCGTCAACCGCTTCGGCGCGCAGGTCGTTCACGACGGCCTCGACATGGTGGCGTACGAGGGTGAAGTCTTCGGCATTGTCGGTGGCTCGGGCTCGGGCAAGTCGGTTCTCCTGCGCACGATCCTCGGTCTGCGCCACCCGCAGGCGGGCGAGGTGCGGCTCGAAGGGCGTGACATCACCCATCTTTCGTGGGACGAATTGCGCACGGCCAAGGCGGGGTATGGCGTGACGTTCCAGCAGGGCGCGCTCTACAGCGCGCTCACCGTGCTGCAGAACATCCAGTTGCCGATGATCGAGCATCTCGCGCTGCCGCCCGATGCACTCGACCAGCTGGCACGCCTGAAGATCGCCATGGTCGGCCTGCCGGCCGATTCTGCCGCCAAGTACCCGGCGCAGCTCTCGGGAGGCATGATCAAGCGGGCCGCCCTGGCCCGGGCACTGGCGCTCGATCCGCGGCTGCTGTTTCTCGACGAGCCGACGTCCGGCCTCGACCCGATCAGCGCCGCGGCATTCGATGCGCTCCTGATGGCGCTGCAGAAGGATCTGGCGCTCACGGTCATCATGATCACGCACGATCTGGACACGATCTTCCGAACCTGCAATCGTGTCGGTGTGATCGTCGATCGTCGCATGTTGAGCGGCACTCTCGCGGAAATCGTGGACCATCCGCACCCGTGGATCCGCGAGTACTTTCACGGCGAGCGCGCGCTGCGCTTCGGAGGCCGGCATGGAGCGTGAGGCGAACTACGCTGCCGTCGGCGCCTTCGTGCTGCTCGTGGTCGCGATGGCCGTGCTGTTCGTCTACTGGTACTCCGACAGCGTCGACCGGCGCGACTACACGCGCTATGAAATCTATTTCGACGGCAGCGTGAGCGGCCTGTCGCGCGGCTCGCCGGTGCGCTACCTCGGCGTCGACGTCGGCCGTGTCGTCACGATGCGCGTCGACCGGCGCTCGAGCGCCCGCGTGCAGGTGATCGCCGACATCGACTCCGAAGCGCCGATTTCCGGGCGCACCGTCGCGCAACTGTCGCTGCAGGGTGTCACCGGGCTCCTCTACATCGATCTCGTCGAGAGCCACGGCAACCTCAAGACCATCACGCCGGTGCCGAGCGAGCGTTATCCGGTGATCGCGTCGGCGCGCTCGGGCTTCGACCTGTTCCTCGCGTCGCTGCCCGAGGTCGTCGCGAAGGCAAACGAAGTCCTGAATCGTGTCAACACCGTCCTCTCGGACACGAACATCGCCGCCCTCACGAAGACGCTGGCTTCGCTCGAGGGCGCGGCGGCACGCCTGCCCGGCACGATGCAGGATGCCGGGGCAGTGGTTGCCGACCTGCGCGCGTCAGCGCGGGACTTCGGTGCGACGATGGTGGCGCTGCGGGCGCTGTCGGAGAAGTCCGGTCCGGATGTCAGCGAGGCGCTCGCCCGGATGCGCGTCGCGGCGGAGCATATCGCCACCGCTTCGGCCGGTCTCGATCGCTTCATCGCCGAGAATGAGCGCGAGCTGCGCGGCTTCGCGCGTGATGGCCTGCCCGAGATCGAGCAGCTGCTGCAGGACGCGCGCTCGGCGGCCACCGAGTTCCGCGACCTCTCGCGCAGCCTGCGCGAGAATCCGGGGCAGCTGGTCTACGAATCGAACTACTTCGGTGTGGAGATACCGCGGTGAACCATGCCTCGTTGTCCACAGCCGTCCTCGCCTGCGCGCTCGCGTTGTGCGCGGGCTGCAGCGGTACTTTCACGTCGAAGGCGCCGGTGTCGCACGCGTATGTACTGCGTGCGGCGACGGTGACCGGCGGCGACCACGGCGCAGCGATGCCGCCGGCCTTCGATGGCACGCTGCGCATCCGGCGACCGATCCCCGCGCCGGGCTTCGAAACCGACCGCATCCTGTTGCTGCGTGATGGTCGCGAGCTCGATTTCTACGCCACCGGTCACTGGGCCGCGCCCATTCCCGACATGATCGAGGCGCTCACCGTCGAGTCGCTGCGCCGCGCCGCATATTTCTCCGCGGTGTACGGCGAGAACTCGCCGATGCGCTCGGAATATTTCCTGCAGGTCATCGTGCGCGATTTTGTCGCCGAGTACCCGGGCGATGCCGCCGTGCCGGTCGCGCGCGTCGCGCTCGAATGCACGCTCGGGCGGCGACTCGACCGTGCAGTCATGGCGACTTTCACCGCTGAAGGGCATGTCCCCGCCGCGGCTAATCGCATGAATGAGGTGGTCGCCGCCTACGAAGCAGCGCTGCAGCAGGCACTCGCGAGTGCGGCGGCATCGCTGGCGGCGGCGGCGAAGCAGCCGCCACCGCCAGGGTGATGTTTCAGCAGTCTGGGCGCCGCGCAGCGGCCGGCCGCCGGGACCCTGGCGTTGGGCGTGCGCTGGCTATCTCTTCACGCGCAGCACGAGTGCGGCGCCGCAGGCGGCGAGTGCGGCACTGTAGCCAAACGCCGCGGATGTGCCGAGCGTCGTCCAAAGAAGGCCGACGACGATGCTCGAAGCGAAGTCGCCGATGCCGTTGACGGTCGCCAGCGTGCCGAAGGCCATGCCGTGCTGTGATGGTGGCACGAGCTCCGCACACAGCGAGTCCTCCAGCGTCTCTTCGATCGCGACATAGACGCCCCCAAGCGCAAAGACGAGCGCGAGCGTCCACAGATTCGGCGGCAGCGCCACGATCGCGACCCCCATTATGGCGGCGAGCAGATAGCCCGTCGCGAGGACGCGTCGCTTGTCGAAGTGGTCAGCCAGCCATCCGGCGAGCATCGCGAACGCGGCATAGAGCAGGTTGTGCAGCAGATACAGTCCCGCGCCGAGGCTCGCGGCGGTGACCGCTCCAAGCCCCGGTGTGAGGCTCTGTACAGCGAACAGGATGAGCATCGTGTGGGCGAAGTCGCCGAGTCCAAAGAGGCCCACCGCGACGAGGAGCCGGCGAAATGCGGCCGGCAGTTCGCGCAGGCTCGCGCCGAAGCGGATGTGCGACACTGCAGTGCGCGCCTGCTCGCGCACCACGAACGCCATCAGGGCCGCGGCCGCGAGTCCGGGCACGAGTGTGAGCGCAAACAGTATCGGGTAGTCGTGGTCGAGCAGCGAAAGGAGCGCGAGAGCCGTCGCCGGGCCGATCACGGCACCCAGCGTGTCCATCATGCGTTCGAAGCCGAAAGCCCGGCCGTAACTGCCCTGCGTGACCGCTGCGGCGAGCAGCGCCTTGCGAACCGGCGTGCGCACGCCGCGACCCAGCCAGGCGGTCGTGCGTGCAAGCAGCACGTGCCAGGCGTTCGATGCGAGCCCGAAGACGGCCGTGCCGAGTGCCGTCACCACGTAGCCCGCTACGGCGATGCCCTTGCGGCGCCGGAGACGATCCGTGTAGAAGCCCGAGGCGAGCTTCGCGAGGCTCGAGAGGCCGTCCGACACACCCTCGATCACGCCGAGCCAGACGGCGGCTGCACCCATCGTCGCGAGAAACGTCGGCAGAAGCGTGGTCGCGATCTCGTGCGACCAGTCGCTGCAAAGTGAGGCGAGGCCGATGCCGAGTACGGTGCGGTTGAGCCAGGGCGGCGCTTTCATGGACTTGGCGCTAGAAAGTCGACAGCCCAGTCGCTTCCATGAAGCGGTACCCCCAGTAGTTGAGCTGCGAGGGATCGGCGTAGGCGCCGAACTCTGCCGTGTATTCCACGCCGGCCGGTGCGCGGTTCGTCCAGAGCCCGTCGAACCACTGCAGCACTGCCAGCTCGAGTGCCGACTCGCGTGGCGTCTCGACGACGACGTTCGCTTCGAGGTTGTAGTCGCGCAGATTGCGGCGCGTGAGATTCGCGGAACCGAGCGTCAGCCAGTAGCCCTCGCGCCCGCGAACAGCGACCAGCTTCACGTGAAACTGCTCGCCGTGCGTGCGATACCACCGCAAGCGGATCGCGCCGTCGCTCGAGGTGACAAGCTCCGTCGCGACCGGGCGATTGGGGATGCCGCCTTTCTCGCGGCCGAAAGCATCCTTGTTCGGATCCAGCAGGACCCGCACGGCTGCACCGCGCCCGGCGGCCTCCCGCAGCGCTCGCAATACGCTGCGGTCCGACAGATAGAACATGGCGATGTCGATCGCATCCCCTGCCGCGCAGGTCTGCAGCCGCTCGACGACCGCGTCGGCGATGGCCTCTTCGGTGACGATGCGGATGCGGCCAGTAGCTGCCGCGCCGGCAGCGGCGCCCGTGGTGGCGTCGTCTGGCGCAGCAGCGGCCGGCAACGGCTTGCCCTTCCAGCCCGAGAAACGCGCGATCGCAAGTTCGCTCGCGAGCAGCGGTGCGAGTGCGGGGCCCCTGATCACGAGCGCCACATTCGAATGCAGGCTGCTCGCATCGTGCGGGTTCGCCGAAGTAACGAGACCGTGCAGCGCACCGTCCGCGCCATCGGCTATCAGCAGCTTGCGGTGGTTCGCCTTGAAATTCGCGAGTCGCGCCCAGACCCCGGCCGATACGCCCGGCGCGCCCGCGTCGAAGGGGTTCGGCCAGGTGCCTGGGCCACCCCCCGCCCACCACCGGAGCGCGATGCGCCAGAGTGCCGAATACGCCGGGTTCGAGTCCCGCAGCCGGTCGAGATCCGTGATGACCACCTCGGCACCAGCGGCGCGCAGCGTCTCGAGCTCGGGCGAGTGTTCGCCGCCGTAGACGTCGTTGATCGGGTCCGTGATGAAGAGGATGCGAAACTGCGGGTCGGCGCGCCGTTTGTCGACCAGCAGGCGCGTGAGCTCCTCCGCAAGCGGGCGGTGCACCGGTGCGGACACGTTTGCGCCGCGGTGCGTGTTGAAGAGGAACATGTCGAGCACGACGAAGTCTTGCGCGTCCGCGATGATCCGGAATGCGGCATCGAAGATCTGCTGGTCGATGATCGGGTGTCCGTAGCCGTCGGCAGCGGTGATGTCGCGCAGGAAGCGCACGTCGCCCTCATGCAGCGCGGTCCACCCGCCAGTGACCACGACACCTCGCGGCATCGGCTTCCAGGTGTTCCAGGCGCCAATCAGTACCCAGGCCGCGAGCAGGCCACTACCCAGCCATCGCGTGATGCGCTTACGCGCGTTGCGCGGCATCGATTTCCTCGCTGAGGGCGAGCCAGCGCTCCTCGAGCGCCCCGATCTGCTTTGCAACCGGCCCGAGCCTGGCTGCCAGCGCGAACTTTGCAGGATCCGCGAGAGCTTGCTCGATGCCGCTGCGCTCCCCGTGCAGCGCCGCAAGTTCTGCCTCGATCTTGCGCAACTGCGCGCGCAGCGGCGACAAGCGGTTGCGCGCTGCAGCCTCGCGGCGGCGGACATCGCGACGGGACTCCGGGGCGCCGCTGCCCGCGTCTGCGCCGTCAGCCGTGCCGGGCACATCGGGGTTTCGCGCCGCGCCCTGGCCAAGCCACGCTGCGTAGTCCTCCAGATCGCCGTCGAACGGTTGCACGACGCCGGCCGCGACCACGAGAAAGCGGTCGCAGGCGCCGCGCAACAGCGAGCGGTCGTGAGAGACGATCAGCACGGCGCCAGCGTAATCCTGCAACGCAAGGAGGAGTGCGCTGCGCATCCCGAAATCGAGATGGTTGGTCGGCTCATCGAGCAGCAGGAGGTTCGGGCGTCGCGCCACGATGATCGCGAGCGTGAGACGTGCGCGTTCTCCGCCCGAGAAACGGTCCACAGGTTCGAACACCCGATCGCCCCGGAAGCCGAAGCGGCCCAGGTGGTCGCGCTTCTGCTGTGGCGTCCACGCGGCGACTGTTGCGCCGCCACGTCGTCCGAGCTCGTCGATGGCGGCACTCGCGCCATCGAGCTGCTCCACTTCGAGCTGTGCGAAAAACCCGACTTCGAGATCGGGTGCGGCCGTACGCTCGCCGGAAATGGGCGCAAGCGTGCCGGCAATGGTCTTCATCAGCGTCGACTTGCCCGCGCCGTTCCTGCCCAGGACCCCGATGCGATCGCCCGGAGCCAGCGAGAGGCTCGCCCCCGTGAACACCGTGTGACCGCCGTAACCTGCGCCGACGCGATCGAACGCGACGAGCGGCCGCGGCAATTTCGCTGGCCTCGGAAACTCCCACGCGAAGGACTCCTCGCCCTGCGCTTCGATGATCTGCGGCAGTCGCGCGAGCCATTTGAGGCGGCTCTGCACCTGCCGCGCCTTGCTCGCCTTGGCGCGAAAGCGCTCGACAAAACCCTCGACATGGGCAATCTCGCGACGCTGACTTGCGGCGAGCGCGGCGTTGCGCTCGCGTGCAGCAGCCCATTGCCGCTCGAACGCCGAGTAGTTGCCGTGATACGCCGTCAGCCGGTCGTTTTCGATGTGAATGGTGCGGCCGACGATGGCATCGAGAAACTCGCGATCGTGCGAAACGACGAGCAGGGTGCCCCGATACGCGCGCAGCCAACCTTCGAGCCACAGCACGGCGTCGAGGTCGAGGTGGTTGGTCGGCTCGTCGAGCAGCAGCAGGTCCGAACGACGCATCAGCGCACGCGCGAGCGCGGCGCGCATGCGCAGGCCACCCGAGAAAACCTGCAGCGGTCGTTCGAGGTCATCCGATTCGAAGCCGAGACCGGTCGCGAGCGACGCCGCGCGGCTGCGAGCGCCGTAGCCGCCCGCGATGTCGTAGTCGGCGTGCAGCTGCGCTTCGCGGTGCCCGTCGCCGGCAGCGTGTGCTGCGGCGATCGCGCGCTCTATTGCCACGAGTTCGACATCACCTTCGCGCACGTACTCGAGCACGCTCTGAGCCGAGTCGGGGACCGATTGCCCGACGACCGCGATGGAGAGGCCTGACGGCGCGCTGTACTCGCCGAAGTCCGGCGCGAGCTCGCCACGAATGAGCGCGAGGAGACTCGACTTTCCGGAGCCGTTGCGCCCCACGATGCCGACCTTGTCGCCGCGAAACACGCCGACGGAGGCTCCCTCGAACAACACGCGTGTGCCGCGCCGCAGACGAACGTCGCGCAGGTTCAGCATGGTGCGAAAGGGTGGATCAGGCGGACAGCCCCGCGGCCCCGGCCGCGGGTGGGAGCAGCGCGGCGAACGGCGTATGGCCATTCTGCTGCTGCGTCAGCAGTTCGAGCAGCCCCTCGAGCGGCATCGAATCACCGAACAGGCGTCCCTGGCCGAAGTCGCACCGGTGTTGTCGCAGGAACTCGAGTTGCCGGGGCGTTTCAATGCCCTCGGCGATCACGTCCATGCCGAGGCTGCGCCCCATGTCGATGATCGTGCGCACGATCGTCGCGTCGCCGGAGACCTCGGTGACATTCTGGACGAACGACTGGTCGATCTTGAGCGTGCCGATCGGAAACTGCTGCAGCGCCGACAGCGAAGAGTAGCCGGTGCCGAAATCGTCGATCGAGAGATGAACACCCATGGCATGCAGTTCGCCGAGGAGGTGCACGGTGCGCCGCGGGTCGGCCATGAGGGTCGATTCGGTAATCTCGAGCTCGAATGCCGACGGCGCAACGCCGTGGCGACGGAACACCGAGCGGCAGCGCACGATGAACGAGGCCTGGCGCAGCTGCTTCAGCGACAGGTTGAGCGAAATGCGGCCGGGTTCCGCGACCTCGCGGCGCAATGCGCGGTAATCGAGGCAGACGCGATTCAGCACCCACTCGCCGATCTCGAGAATGAGGTTTGACTCCTCCGCGAGCGGAATGAACTGGCTCGGGGGGATGTCGCCGTGGCCCGGCAGGCGCCAGCGCAGGAGACCTTCGGCGCCGACGATTCTGCCCGTGCGCAGGTCGACCTTCGGCTGGTAGTTCACGATCAGCTCGTCGCGCTCGAGCGCGCGCCGCAGCTTGCTCTTCAGCATCAGGCGCTCGACGGATGCCGCGTTCATCTCGGGCGCATAGAACGCAAAGGTGTTGCCGCCGTTCTGCTTCGAGTAGTACATCGCGGCGTCGGCGTTCCGGATGAGGTCGATCACGTTTTCCGCGTCCCGCGGACAGAAGGCGACGCCAATGCTCGCGGTGAGATAGAGCTCGTGCTGGCCGAGCTGGAAGATCTTGCCGGTCTCGGCGAGGATCGTGCGTGCAAGCTGGCCGACCGGACCGCGGTGATCGGTGTCGCCGGCGAGCGAATCGATCATCACCGCGAACTCGTCGCCGGCGAGCCGGCCGACCACGGAGTCCTTCGGCAGCACCCGCGTCAGCCGCTCGGTCAGGATCTCGAGGGTGCGATCGCCCGCGGCATGGCCGAAGGTGTCGTTGACCTCCTTGAAGTGATCGACGTCGAGATACAGCAGCGCAACGGTCTGGCGGTTGCGCAGCGCACGTGCGAGCGCCTGCTGCAGCAGGTGCTGGAACTGCATGCGGTTCGGCACCTTGGTCAACGCATCGTAGCGGGCGAGGTAGCGGATGCGCCGCTCGGCCCGCTTCCGGTCGGTGATGTTGCGTGCCACGAAAACGCTGCCCTGGAACTGCGGGTCGTCGGTGGCGATCGGCGAACCGGTGAGGGCGACGGGAATCGTCTGCCCCTTGCGCGTGCGTATGACTGCTTCACGTGTTTCGCTCGAAGCCCGCAGCACGTCGAAGCTCTCGCGCTCGGACTCATCGAGCAGTGACACGATGTTGCGGCCGTTCAGCTCGTCTTCGCCGTAGCCGAGCAGGCGCTGTGCCGCGAGATTCGCGACGCGGATGACGCCTTCGGGCGAGGTGACGAACACCGCGTCCGTCATGCCGGTCAGCACGCTGTTCAGATAGTTCTTCGTGATCGTCGTCTGACGCAGCTTGTGGCGCATGCGCTCGAGCGCCTGCTGCAGTTCGCCCAGTTCGTCGCGGCGCGCAATGTCGGTCGGTCGCGAAAGGTCGCCCTGGCCGATCCGATCGGCCGAGCGGATGAGCGCGGTGATCGGGCGCTCGATGCCGCGCGCTGCCCACCAGGCGAGCGCGACGGCGGTGACGAGCCCGACGAGCAGGACGCTGGCAAGTATCCACAACGCGCGCCGCAGCATCGTGCGACCGGCGGCTGCGAGCGGCGCGGCAACTTCGGCCGGTGACGTATCGTGCGTCGAGAGTGTGATGCGCGCGGTCCCCAGTGTCCGTGGTGCCGTCGCGCCCGGAAAACCCGGGACCTGTGCGCGGATGGGCTCGGTGACGCTGCGCTCGATGACCGGTGCCTGCATCGATGGCGGGCGAGTGAAAACGTACAGCTGCTCGCCTGCCGGATCCAGAATTTCAATCCGGGTGAGCGCGGCGTCGTCGCTGAACGGCGAGAGGCGTGCCGCAAGCGCCAGGCGATCGCCGGACAGGAGCGCGGGCGCGGCGCTGTCGGCGACATGGGCCGCAACCGATTGTGCGCGCGCCTCGAGCTCCTCGCTGATCGCGCCGCGATACTCGGTGGTCGCAATGGTTGCGAGGAGACGTGACTCGGACCGCGCGTGCAGCAGCAACAGGCTGCCGAGCAGCAACGCTGCCGCCAGCATCGCGATGACGGCGATGGCGACGTACTTCAGCTTGAGGCTGAGCCGGTTCACGATCTGGCGGCCGGGCGCGATGGAAGCAGGCCCGGGCGCATATCCCCTTGTATTTGCTGCGTCCGGCTATCTTAACCCAGCCGGCGGCGCGGCTGCTCGAGCGCGGCAAAACGGGGCCCGGGCCCTGTCGGCTGGCCGCTACAATAGCCGGAAATTGCCGCAGGAGGGGCGGTGCTCGTCGAAGTGTTTTCGGACACAGTGTGTCCCTGGTGTTATGTCGGCAAGCGCCGTTTCGGGCAGGTGGGCGTCGCGACCGCATGAACGCACTCGAGCTGACGGGGCGCATGCGCACCCATGTCGTCGACGTCCCGGATCTCCATTGCACGATCCACCGGGACGTCGTGGCGCCGCTGCGCGCCCTGGCCCGTGCTGCCTGGGCGGAGGCGGGCATCGAGCTGGCGGCTGTTTCGGCGTTTCGCGACTTCGAACGCCAGCGCACGATCTGGAATGCAAAGTGGCGGGGCGAGCGGGTGCTGCTCGATCGCGCGGGCCGGCCGCTCGAAGCCGTGACGCTCGACCCGGACGCGCGTATAGACGCGATTCTCGCCTGGTCAGCGCTTCCCGGCGCGAGCCGTCACCACTGGGGCACCGACATCGACGTGATCGATCGCGCTGCGATGGCCCAGGGCTACCGTGCGCAGCTCGTACCGGAAGAGTACGCGCCCGGCGGCGTGTTTCGCCGTCTGGACGAATGGCTCACGGCCTCGATGGACCGCTTCGGCTTCTATCGCCCCTATGCACGCGATCGCGGCGGCGTGCGGCCCGAGGCGTGGCATCTGAGCCATGCCGATACGGCACGTCCCGCCTGCGGTGACCTCACTGCGGAAATCATGAGGGAGGCCATCGGGAGCGCCGATATCGAGGGCAAGGAGCGCCTTATCGAGCGCATGGACGAAATCCGGGAGCGATATGTCGTCGAAAGGAAATAGCTGAGAGCGCGTGGCGCTCAGGCGGTCTGCCGGGTCCAGGCCTTGCGGATGTATCCCATCGCCAGGCCGCGCGTGGTGCCGAGCGGATCATCACCGGCCGCGAACACGGGCGGATTCCTGCGCAGCATGCGCCAGCTCTCGCTGCGCAATACCTGGTTCAGGAACAGGAGGTTGCGGTCGATCGCTTCCATGTAGGGATTGCGGCCGTCGAACAACACTTCGAGATAGCGGTAGGCAGAAGCGAATACGCCGTCGAGGCGCTTCATGCGGGTTTCGGCCACGAACTGCGGCGTCTGGCGCAGCAGATCGAGGCCCGAGGCGTACTTCACCTTGCGATCGCCGTTGGTCGACAGCGGCAGTGCGTAGCCGCCGAGCACGAACTCGGGATACAGCCGGTCGCGGCATTTCTCGAGATAACAGCGGTCGGCCATCTGCGCGGTCATGTCCGCCGTGCCGAGCAGGTGACCGAGTTTGCGGTCCCGCTCGTCGAATACGACGATGTCGTCGAGCGGAACCTCATAGCCCGTGAAATGGATGATCTGCGTGGCGATCGGTACCCAGTCCGCGAAGCCCGCCCTGGGCAGGTAACGCTCGAGGAAGCGCGCGCCGCGCGCGACATGCGTTGCGGTCAGCTCCGCGCCGCTGCGGGTGACCGTGTCGGTGCGCTCACGCAGATAGCCCACATCGTGGAACAAGGCCACGAGGAGACCGATCGTGGCACGCTCGGCGCCGAGCGCCCGCCCGGGCGGGGCCTGGCGCTCGTAGCCAGCGCACAGGCGTGCCATCGCGAGCGTGACATCAAGCGTGTGCTGCGTATCGTGGTAGACGGTGTCGAGCGCGTGGTAATCGGGATCGCGTCCCGAGAAGGCTTCCTCGAGCCGGTCGAAGCCTCGATAGACCGGGTCGAACGGAGCGCCGGGCCAGGTTGCCGCAAAGAGTTTCTTGACCGCCTCGCAAACACTCGCCGGCGAACTGACCTGCACGGTGTTCGTGACGTCGTAGTCACTGCGTCGGTTGTGCTGCATCGGGGGGATGGCGCTCAATTCAGGGGAGTCTAGGCCGGGGTGATCTCGCGTGCCAGCGACGTACCGCACACTTTTCCGCGTATCAGGGTTTGCCTATATGTCAAAAGTTGCCAGCGCCGGCGCGTGATCCGACGGCCGCTCGGCGCGGCGTGGTTCCCGATCGACCACCGAGCGGGTGCAGCGGCGGGAGAGCGCCTCCGATACGAGCAACAGATCGATCCGCAGGCCGTTGTTGCGGCGAAACGCACCCTGCCGATAGTCCCACCAGCTGAAGCTGCCGGCCGGCTGCTCGAACAGGCGAAAGCTGTCTGCGAGCCCCAGGTCCAGCAACGCACGCAGCGCCGCGCGCTCCGGATCGCTCACGAGTACCGAACCGGCCCAGGCGGCGGGATCGTGCACGTCGCGATCGTCCGGCGCGACGTTGAAGTCACCCAGCACTATGATCTGCGGATGTTGCGCGACTTCGCCCGCGAGCCATGCGCAGAGCGCCTCGAGCCAGCGCAGCTTGTACTCGTATTTTTCTGACCCGACAGACTGGCCGTTTGGCACGTAGAGATTGACAACGCGAATGCCGTCGATCGTCGCAGCCAGCACGCGCCGCTGCGGATCCTCGAACCCCGGCATGTCGGTCACGATGTCCGTGATGGGAGCGCGCGCAAGGATCGCAACGCCGTTGTAGGTGCGCTGGCCGCTGAAGGCGACTTCGAAGCCTAGCGCCTCGAGCTCGGCGCGCGGGAACGCGCTGTCTTCGAGCTTCGTTTCCTGCAGTGCAAGCGTGTGGACCGGTTGGCCGGCGAGCCAGTCGGTGAGCTGCGGCAGTCGCACCCGCAGCGAGTTGACGTTCCAGGTGGCGATCGTGCGCATGGCTATCGCGTCTCAGGCGGCGATGCCGTGCTGGCGCAGGAGCGGCGTGATGTCGGGTTTCCTGCCGCGGAACTCGATGAAGGCCTCGAGCGCATCGCGGCTGCCGCCGCGCGAGAGGATGGCATCGAGAAAGCGCCTGGCCGTGGCGCGATCGAAGACACCGGCCTCCTCGAAGGCCGCGAAGGCGTCAGCTGCGAGCACCTCGGCCCACTTGTAGCTGTAGTAGCCCGCGGCGTAGCCGCCGGCGAACACATGTCCGAAGCTGTGCGGAAAGCGGTTCCAGACCGGTGTCGGCACGACGCCCACTTCGCGACGCACTTCCTCGAGCGTTTCGAGCACCCGGCCGCCGCGCTCCGGTACATATTCGGAGTGCAGCCGGAAGTCGAACAGCGCGAACTCGATCTGGCGCATCGTCGCCAGACCCGCGTGAAAGCTGCGGGTGGCGATGAGCCGGCGCCGCGTCTCGTCGGGCAGACGCTCGCCCGTGGCAAAGTGCCCGGAAACCTCCGCCAGCACGCGCTCGTGCCACGCGTAGTTCTCGAGGAACTGGCTCGGCAGTTCGACCGCGTCCCACGCGACGCCGTTGATGCCGGCGAGGCTCGGGTAGCCGACACGGGTGAGCATGTGGTGCAGGCCATGGCCGAATTCGTGGAAAAGCGTGACGACATCGTCGTGCGTCAGGAGGGCCGGCTGCCCATTGCCCGGCGGCAGGAAATTGCAGACGAGATAGGCCACCGGCGCCGTGGCGCCGCTCGCCGTCGACTTGCGGCCGACGCAATCGTCCATCCAGGCGCCGCCACGCTTGTGCGGGCGCGCGTAGGGGTCGAGATAGAAGCTGCCGACGGCAACATCGCCCGACCCGATCTCGAAGAAGCGCACATCCGGATGCCAGGTCGCGACGCCGTCGCGTTCGACGATGCGGATGCCGAACAGCCGCTCGGCGAGCGCAAAGAGGCCCGTGAGTACGCGCGGCAGGGGGAAATAGGGCCGCAATTCTTCCTGTGAGATCGCGTAGCGACTCTTCTGCAGCCGCTCGGCCCAGAACGCGACATCCCAGGCCTCGAGCTTCGTGCCCGCAAACTGCTCGAGTTCCACGTATTCACGCAGCGCGGCCGGGCGCGCCGCGCGCGCGAGTTCACGCAGGAAGTCGATGACCTCCGGCACACTCTTCGCCATGCGGGTCGCGAGCGCGTTTTCGGCGAAGTTGCCGAAGCCGAGCAGGTTCGCGGCCTCGTGACGCAGGCGCAGGATGTCTTCCATGACTGGCGTGTTGTCCCAGCGACCGGCGTGTGGCCCCCGGTCCGAGGCGCGTGTCGTCCACGCCTCGTAGAAATCGCGCCGCAGCGCCTGCGATTCGGCGTCGGTGATCACGGCGACCCAGGTCGGCTGGTCGAGTGCGAGCACCCAGCCTTCCTGGCCTGTCTCGCGCGCCCGGCTGTGCGCCTGCTCGATGATCGTGGCGTTGAGCCCGGCGAGTTCCGCCGGATCGGTGATCTGTCGTGTCCAGTTGTTCGTCGCGTCGAGCACGTTCTCCTCGAACCTCGACTGCAGCGTCGAAAGCTCGAGCATCACCGCCTTGAAGCGCGCCTTCTTCCCTGGCTCGAGCGCGACACCCGCGAGCCGGAAATCCCGCAACATGTGTTCGATGACGCGCTGCTGCACCGCGGTGAGCGCGGCGCCCTCGCGCTGCGCGACGGCAACATATGCGTGGTAGAGCGGTTCGCTCTGCGCGAGATCGGTCTGGTAGTCGGTAAGCAGCGGCAGGCAATGGTTGTAGGCTTCGCGCAGCGGCGCCGAGTTCACGACCGCGTTCAGGTGGCTCACGGGCGACCACGTGCGGGCGAGGGTGTGCTGCAGGTCTTCGAGCGGTTCGACGACCCGCGCAAAACTCGGCGTGGTATCCGCTGCGAGCTGCGCGATGCGTGCACGGTTCTCATCGAGCAGCGAGCGGATCGCAGGCTCGACGTGCTCGGGGCGGATCGCATCGAAGCGCGGCAGCAGCTCGCCGGAAAGGAGCGGGTTCGACATGGCGATATTGTAGCTGTGTGTAGAATGGGAAATGCCTGAAAAGCACGATCTTGCCGTCATCGGGGGCGGCAGCGGCGGGCTCGCCTGTGCGCAGCGCGCCGCGGAGTACGGTGCGCGCACCGTTGTTATCGAGGCGGCTCGCCTCGGTGGAACCTGCGTCAATGTCGGCTGCGTGCCAAAGAAGATCATGTGGAACGCTGCCGAGCTCGCCGCCGGACTCGCAGACGCGGCCGGGTATGGCTTCGCGCTCGAGGTGCGCGGGCTCGATTTCGCGGCGCTGAAGGGCAAGCGCGATGCGTACGTCGCGCGCCTGAACGACATTTACGCGAGCAATCTCGCGAGGCGCGGTGTCGCGCTGATCCGCGGCCGCGCGCGTCTCGCCGGCCCTCACGAGATTGCGATCGACGGGCGCACGATCCAGGCCGAGCGCATCGTCATCGCAACCGGAGGTCGACCGCAGCGTGCGCCCTTTCCCGGCGGCGAGCATTGCATCGACTCCGACGGCTTCTTCGAGCTCAGTGCGCTGCCGGCCCGCACGCTGGTGGCGGGCAGCGGCTATGTCGCCGTGGAGCTTGCGGGCATCCTGGCCGGGCTCGGCTCGAAGGTCACGCTCGCGATCAGGTTCGATCGCGTGCTGCGCTCCTTCGACACGATGCTGGGCGATGGAGCGATGCAGGGACTGAGGGATGCGGGCGTCGAAATCGTGACCGGCGCCACCGCCGCGAGTCTCGCGCGCCGGGGCGGCGCGCTCGAGCTGACGCTCGTCGATGGTCGCGTGCTGCCGCCCGTCGATTGCATGTTGTGGGCAGCCGGTCGCGAGCCGCTGGTCGACGATCTGGGGCTCGAGCGAGCCGGTGTCGCGCTCGATGCTGCGGGTTTCGTGCAGGTCGACAGGTTCCAGCAGACGAGCGCTGCGCACGTGTTCGCGATCGGCGATGTGACCGGGCGGCTGCCGCTCACGCCGGTGGCGATCGCAGCCGGGCGGCGGCTCGCCGATCGCCTGTATGGCGGCATGGAGGGCCGTTACCTCGACTACGAGAACGTGCCGACGGTGATCTTCACGCATCCGCCGATCGGGACTGTGGGCCTCACCGAGGCCGAGGCGCGCACGCGTTTCGGGGACGGTGCCGTGCGCGCCTACACGTCGGACTTCGTGCCGATGTATCACGCACTCACGACCCGCAAGCCACGGGCGGCGATGAAGCTCGTGGTCGCGGGGCCGGACGAGCGCATCGTCGGCCTGCACGTGGTGGGCGAGGGTGCCGACGAGATGCTGCAGGGCTTTGCGGTGGCGGTGAAGATGGGCGCGCGCAAGCGCGACTTCGACGATACCGTCGCGATCCACCCGACCTCTGCCGAGGAATTCGTTACGATGCGGTGAGAGGTGGTGCCGGGTTTTCGGTTATTCGGTTATTTGCCGGCGCGGCCGCGCCGGCAAATAACCGAATAACCGAAAACCCGGCACCAATGCTTACCCGCGCCAGTCCTTGAGGACGTCGAGCACCGGGCGCGTCTCGGGCCGCACACCTCGCCACAGGTGGAACGACTCAGCGGCCTGCTCCACCAGCATGCCCCAGCCGAGATGCGCGCCCGCCGCCCCTTTGCTTAGCGCCCAGGTGAGGAACGGTGTCGGCTCCTGCCCATAGGCGAGGTCATAGCAGATCGTGTTCGGGCCGATCACGGCGTCGGGGATGTCGGGGCGCGCGCCCGCGATGCTGGCGGCCGTCGCATTGATCACGAGGTCCCAGGGGCGGGCCTCGATCCCGGGAAAGCCACAACCCCTGGCGGGGCCGAGATCCGCGAAGCTCGCTGCCAGCACGCGAGCGCGATCGGCCGTGCGGTTCGCGATCGTGAGGGCGCCGGGCGCAAGTTCGAGGAGCGGCGCGAGGATGCCGCGCGTCGCGCCGCCCGCGCCGAGGATCAGCACGCGACAACCCGTGATGATGACTCCGAGATTGCGCGTGAGGTCGCGCACGAGCCCGACGCCGTCAGTGTTGTCGCCGAGAATCGTGCCGTCGGCCTGCGCGGCGAGTGTATTCACCGCGCGGGCCTCGCGCGCGCGCGGTGTCAGGGTGTGTGCGAACGCCGCCGCCGCCGGCTTGTGCGGGATTGTGACATTGAGGCCCCGCCCGCCGCCCTCGAAGAACCCCGTCACGCGCGTCACGAATTCGTCGGGCGGCACGTCGTAGAGGCGGTAGGTCATCCGCTGGCCGGTCTGCTTCGCGAAGAGGCCATGGATGAAGGGCGAACGGCTGTGCGCGACCGGGTGCCCGATGACGCCGTACTGGTCGATCCCGTCCACTGAGTCTTCCCCCTCGCTGAAGCTTACCGGTTTTCGCCGGCCAGCGAGACGATGCGTGAGCCGGCATCCTTGCCCGCATCGAGGTAGCGCAGCAGTTCTCCCTGCCATGCATCGCACCGCTCGGTGAACTGAAAGGGCGGATTGACGATCACGAGTCCCGAACCGTTGAGCCCGGCGCGCGAGTCGGTCGGATGTATCCAGAGTTCCGCGGCGATTGTTGGGCGGGCGATCTCCCGCGCCAACCCGTCGTGCCATCGATCCGTGTCGCGCCCGTCCTTGATCGGATACCAGAGCGCGACCATGCCGGTCGCAAAGCGTTCGAGCGCGTCATGGACAGCGCTTGCCGCCGCGCGGAGGTCGCCGCGCGCGTCTTCATAGGGTGGATCGATCAGCACGAGGCCGCGACGCTCTGCCGGCGGCAGGTGCGCGCGCAGGCGCTGATAGCCATCGCCGTGCTCGGCGAGGACCCGGGCCTCGCGCCCGAGCGCCCTGCGCAAGGCTTCGAACTCCGCTGGTTGCGCCTCGACCGCCACGCCGCGATCCTGCGGGCGCAGCACGTGAGCGGCGATCAGCGGCGAACCGGGGTAGTCGTGGGGTGCGCCGGTGCTGCGACGCCAGGTTTCAATCACGGCGGCGTAGTCGGCGAGTTCCGGAGGGGGGAGGTGCCGCGCACCGGCATCCCGCAATGTCGTGAGCAGCCGGACGGCGCCGCTGCGCGATTCGTTGCTGACAAGCGCATCGCCACGGGTGAGTGTGTAGCGTCCGCGCCCCGCGTGGGTATCGAGGTAGAAGAAACCCTTGTCCTTGCGCTGCAAGGCGCGCAGCAGCGCAAGCAGCGTGACGTGCTTGTGCACGTCCGCGAAATTGCCGGCGTGGAAGGCGTGCCGGTACTTCATCGGCGCGCGCGCCTCAGGCCGGCTTCGGCTTCGCGGGCGCTTTGGTCTTGACGGCCGCCTTCTTCTTCTTCGCGGCGGCTTTCTTCTTCGGTGCCGCCTTCACTTTCGCAGCGGGCACCTCGCCGACCTTGGGCGTCTCGGCCTTCTTGCCCTTCATCGCGCCCCGCCCGCGGCCGAAGCGCCCACCGCGCTCCGGCGCAGCAGCGAGGAGCGCACGGCATTCCTCGAGCGTGAGCGTCTTCGGGTCGCGGTCCTTCGGGATCTTCGCGTTCTTCTTCTTGTCGGTGATGTATGGCCCATAGCGGCCGTTCAGCACCTGGATGTCATCGACGCCGAAGTCCTGGATGATCCGGTTCGCGTCGGCGAGCTTCTTCGCGGCGATCACTTCGAGCGCCCGCTCGAGCGTGATCTTGTAGGGATCGTCTTCCTTGAGCGATGCGTATTTCGCGCCGTACTTCACGTAGGGCCCGAAGCGGCCGATGTTGGCCTGCACGGGTTCGCCCTCCGCGGTCTCCCCGAGGTTGCGCGGCAGCTTGAAGAGCTCCATCGCCTCCTCGAAGCTGATCTTGTCCATCTTCTGGCCGGGACGCAGCCCCGCAAAGCGCGGCTTGTCCTCATCGTCCCGGGTGCCGATCTGCACAAAGGGCCCGAAGCGGCCCATGCGCACGCTGACCGGCTTGCCGCTCGCAGGATCCTTGCCAAGTTCGCGCGCCTGCGCGACTTCGTCGCGCGACACATTCTTCTCCGTGTGCTCGACGAGGTCGATGAAGGGCTTCCAGAACTTCTTCAGCGGCTCCGTCCAGTCCTCCTCGCCGCGGGATACGGCGTCGAGCTCGTCCTCCATCGCCGCGGTAAATCCATACTCGACGTAGCGGTGGAAGTGCTTCGAGAGAAAGCCATTGACGATCTTGCCGATGTCGGTCGGGATGAACCGCCGGCTGTCCATGTCGACGTATTCGCGGTCCTTCAGCGTCGAGATGATCGACGCATAGGTCGACGGCCGGCCGATGCCGTGTTCCTCGAGCGCTTTCACGAGCGAGGCCTCGGAATAGCGCGGTGGTGGCTCCGTGAAGTGCTGCGCGGGGTTGACGCCGAGCAGCGTGACCGCATCGCCCTCCTGCATCGCGGGCAACACGTGGTCGGAATCATCCTCGACGCTGTCATCCTGGCCTTCCTGGTAGACGGCGATGTAGCCGGGCTTCACCAGGGTGGAGCCATTGGCGCGCAGCACATGCGGACCGGCGTTCATGTCGACCGCGACGGTGTCGTACAGTGCGTGCGCCATCTGGCACGCGACCGCGCGCTTCCAGATAAGTGCATAGAGCTTCCACTGGTCCGGGTCGATGCGACCTTCGATCAGCTGCGGGGTGATCGCGGCCGACGTGGGGCGCACCGCTTCGTGCGCTTCCTGCGCATTGCGCGACTTGACCTTGTAGACGCGCACCTCCTCGGCCACCGCTTCCCTGCCGTAGAGCTTCGCGGCAACACTCCTGATCTCGGCGACGGCATCGGCCGCCAGCGACACCGAATCGGTACGCATGTAGGTGATGAGACCGACGCTGCCCTCGCCGTAGTCGACACCTTCGTAGAGCTGCTGCGCGAGGCGCATCGTGCGCTGCGCGGAGAAACCGAGCTTGCGCGCCGCTTCCTGCTGCAGGGTCGAAGTCGTGAACGGTGGCGCCGGGTTCCTGCGCCGCTGCTTGCGGTCGATGCGCGAGACAGTCAGGCGTCCGCGTGCCCGCAAGTCACCGCCACCGCCACCACCGCCTGCCGCCGCGAGCAGTGCCTGTTCGACCGCATTGGCGGCAGCGGCGTTCGTGAAGCTGAACTGCTCGACCTTCGTGCCGGCGTACTCGACGAGCTTCAGTGGAAACGCCTGGCCGGAATGCTCGCCCTCGGCGTCGATCGTCCAGTATTCCTGCGCGACGAAGCGCTGGATCTCCTCTTCGCGCTCGCAGATCATGCGCAGCGCCGGGCTCTGCACGCGTCCCGCAGAGAGACCCCGTCGCACTTTCTTCCAGAGCAGCGGCGAGAGATTGAAGCCGACGAGGTAATCGAGCGCGCGGCGCGCCTGCTGCGCGTTGACGAGGTCCATCGACAGCGGTCGCGGCTCCTCGATCGCCTGGCGAATGGCGTTCTTCGTCACTTCGTAGAAGGCGACGCGGTGCACGGCCTTGCCGTCGAGCGCGCCGCGGTCATCGAGCAGTTCCTTCAGGTGCCAGGAGATCGCCTCACCTTCGCGGTCGGGGTCGGTGGCGAGGTAGAGCGCGTCGGCTTTCCTGAGTGCGCGCGCGATCGCATCCACGTGCTTCTCGTTCTTCTCGAGCACGCGATACTGCATCGCAAACTTCTTTTCCGGATCGACCGCACCTTCCTTCGGCACGAGGTCGCGCACGTGCCCATAGGAAGCGAGCACCTCGAAATCCTTGCCGAGGTACTTCTTGATGGTGCGCGCTTTCGCGGGCGATTCGACGATGACGAGGTTCAATGCGGTGCAGAGCCGTCGCTGTCGAACACGAGATCTTCCATGCGTGCGTACGCCTCGCCCTGCCCGGGCTGACTCGACAGCACCATCAGCACGACCCATTTCAGCTGGTCGATGGAGAGCTCCTCGGCATCGAGCGCGAGCAGGCGGTCGATCACGATTTCGCGCTGCACGGCGCTGAGGATGCCGGTGCGCTCGAGCGTGAGCAGAAAGCCGCGCGACTCGGTGGACATGCGCGTGAGCTCGCCCTCGGCATAGACGCGGATCGCGCGCGGGCCCGCCGCGAACTCCGGCCGGTGGCGTTCGCCCGCGAGATCGGCCAGCCAGTCGAGTGCGCGCTCGACGTTCGGTGCGGCAAAGCCCGCACGCTCCAGATCGTGTGCGAGCGTTTCACGCTCGGGCACGTCGGGCGTGTCTTCGAGCATGTAATGGTCGAAGACGTAAATAAGGATGTCGAGAACGCTGCCAGTAATCATCGCTGCTGCTGGATACGGCCGTAACGGCCGCCCGGGTAAGGGGCAATCCGTCCCTCGAGTTCGAGAATGAGGAGCATTGACGCCACCGAATCGGCCGGCAATCCGGTCCGTTCGACGATCGCATCGACGCCCGTGGGGTCAAAGCCGAGCGCATCTAACAGGATTTCGTATTCCTTGTCCAACCGCGGGGCCGCCTCGCCGGGACTCGCGGCGAGCGCAAGTGATTGTCTTGTAAAGGGTATTTTGAGCTCTTCCAGGATGTCGGCGGCACTCTCCACGAGCTTCGCGCCGCTCCTGATCAGCTGGTGACAGCCGCGGGAGAGCGGATTGTGGATCGAGCCCGGGATCGCGAATACCTCGCGGCCCTGTTCGCCCGCGTGCTTGGCGGTGCTGAGGGACCCGCTGCGGCGGGCGGCCTCCACGACGAGCACTCCAAGTGCGAGGCCGCTGATGACCCGGTTGCGCCGTGGAAAATGCGCCGGAAGCGGTGGAGTCCGCGGCGGGAACTCCGAGACGAGCACGCCCGCGGCGGCTATCTCCATGGCGAGGGATTCGTGTTCGCGGGGGTACACGATGTCGAGACCCGTGCCGCACACGGCAATGGTGCGCCCACCGGCCGCGAGCGCACCCCGGTGCGCCGCGCCGTCGATGCCCAGGGCCAGGCCGCTCGTGATCGTGAGGCCACCGGCCGCGAGATAACGGGCGAACTCCCGCGCATCCGAGCGCCCGCCGGCAGTTGGGTTGCGACTGCCGACGATCGCCAGCTGCGCGGAAGCGAGCAGTCCGGCATCGCCGCGCACCCAGAGAAACGCCGGCGCGTGTTTCACCTCGCGGAGCAGCGGCGGGTACTCTGCATCGAGACATCCGATCAGCTGCGCGCCGCAGGCTTCAAGCCACTCGCGGTCGCGGTCGATCGCGGCGCGATCAGGCGCCGCGGCCCACGCCACCGCGGGGTCCTGCCACCCGCACTCGCGCAGGCGCGCCTCGGGCAGACGCAGGACGCGATCAGGGTCGCCCGCAGCGGCGAGCGCCGCGGTGAGCCGCTCCACCGTGAGACCGGGGCAGCGCGCGAGCGCGAAGTCACTGGCATCGGGATGCATGGCCGGAGAATACTGCGGGTTGCGGCGGCCCGCGCCGCGCGTTTCAGGGCCAAGCACGGCGAAACACGCATGCAACTGCACACCTACTGGCGCAGCAGCGCCGCGTATCGCGCGCGCATCGCGCTCAATCTCAAGGGACTCGCCTATGAGCAGGTGGCGCACCATCTGGTGCGCGGCGAGCAGCGCAGCGCGGCCTATCTCGCCCTGAATCCGCAGGGGCTCGTGCCGGCGCTCGCAACGGCGGGTGCCGTGCTCGGGCAGTCGCTTGCGATCATAGAGTACCTCGACGAGACGTATCCGGAACCTCCGCTACTGCCACCGGACGCGCTGGCGCGCGCGCAGGTGCGGGCGATGGCCCTGAGCGTGGCTTGCGACATTCACCCGCTCGGCAACCGGCGCGTCCTCCTGTATCTGCGCGAGACGCTCGCGCAGTCCGAAGCGGCCGTGAACGACTGGACGCGGCACTGGATCGAAACGGGGTTTGCAGCGCTCGAGGAAACCGTGCGCCGCCACTCGCAGGACGGGCGGCACTGCTACGGGGCGGGCGTCACCCTGGCCGACGTGTGTCTGGTGCCGCAGATGTACAACGCACGGCGCTTCGACTGCGATCTCGCAGGCATGCCGACACTCGTCGCAATCGACGCAGCGCTCAGGAAAAGGCCGGAATTCGCGGCGGCGGCGCCCGAGTTGCAACCGGACGCCGCCGCGTAAGGCAAGGCGGGCGGCGCCTTACGGCGTGCGCACCGTGTCCGCGACGCGGATCGCGTGCGACGCACCGACCACGATCGCGAAACTCATGCGCTCGTAGCTCTTGAAGACGAGTGCCGTGCCGGCGCGCTCATCGGGCAGCTTCACTTTCGAATCGAACGCACTGCCGCCCTTGAAGAAGCTGGTGCCCTGGCTGCGACCCTTGTCGCGCACCGTGAGCCCCGCTTGGTCGACCGCGAGAATGTGGCCGGGCGCAAGGCCATGACGCGTGCCGCGGTTGACCGCGATGATCTGGTAGGTGCCGATCAGCGTGGTGTCATCGACCACTGAGATGATCGAGCCGTTGATCGGCGCGTTCGGTACCCGTACCTCGAAGCTCGCGGGTGCGTCGGTGTCGTTCGCGATGAGCACGTCACCTTCGAGGGTCTCGCGCGTCGTGTCCGTGAGCTTCGCGGTGAGCGGCTCGCCGGGGCGCGTGACGCGCGCAGTCGCCGCGTAGACGCCCTCGTAGCCGAGCACGTCGCCCGTGTCCGGATCGCGCAACTTCTGGCCGACATGCACCACGGCGTAGCGGGCGTCGATCGGCGCGTCGAGGTTGCGGACATAGATGTCCTCGCCGGTGGCACCGATCATGTGTTCGTCGCGGAAGGCAAGCACGTGCGGCGCCCTGTCGAGTTGCTCCTTCGACAGCAGCGAGGGGCGTGACAGAAAACCGGCTATCGCCGCATACGGAATGGTTTCGATGGGGCCCTCGGTGGGCGTGCTGCGCAGGCGTGGATTCAGGCGCGCGGCGCCCCCCTGCTCGAGGATCACGCGCGGTGTGCCGTCGGCGCCATAGGCGAGCGCCAGCACGTCGCCGGGATAGATGAGATGCGGATTCTCGACCTGCGGATTCACGTACCAGATTTCGGGCCACAGCCACGGATCGCGCAGGAACATGTTCGAGATGTCCCACAGCGTGTCGCCACGCTTCACCGTGTAGCGGCTCGGTGCGTCAGGGCGCACGGCGTCCGCTGTGACCGTAGGGGTCGGGGCGGAGGCGGCCTCGCTCGTGACGGTGGCGGCCTCGGTGGCGGTGAGGTCGTCGGTCGGCGGGGCCTCGCCGGCCTCTGCCACGTACTCCTGTTGCGGCGCCGCAGCCCGCGTCGCCTTATCGGGCGAGGAACAGGCGGCGGCGAATGCCACACAGGCGATGAGAGCCGCGCGCGACCAGGTTGCCGCGGGGCTAACTGACTGATTCGAAAACATCCCTCACTCCTCTATACCGGGTGGGGCAAGCGACCCCGCTGTTATAATCGCCCATGGAACCGGTGCACACGACCCGATGTCAACTTTGTGCGCTGGTTCAAATAAATACGAGCCCGTTGAATACATTAGCAGCATTGTCGCAGGTTTCCATGTCCCTCCTCACGATCCTCGAGTACCCCGATCCGCGGCTGCGGACCCGCGCCGAGCCGGTGACGGTCTTCGACGATGCCCTCGGCCGCCAGATCGACGACATGTTCGAGACCATGTACGCGGCGCCCGGGATCGGACTCGCGGCGACACAGGTCGATTACCACCGGCAGCTGATCGTGATCGACACCTCGGAAACGAAGGATGACCGCCGCGTATTCATCAATCCCATGATACTGGGGAAAAGTGGCACGGCCGTCACCGAGGAGGGTTGCCTCTCCGTGCCCGGTATCTTCGACGAAGTGCAGCGCGCCTCGAACGTGCGGGTGCGGGCGCGCGACCGCCACGGCATCGAGTTCGAGCAGGATCTCGAGGGGATCCTCGCCGTGTGCCTGCAGCACGAGATGGATCACCTCGAGGGCAAGCTCTTCGTCGACTACCTGTCTGACCTCAAGCGCGAGCGGATCAGGAAGAAGCTCGACAAGGACCGCAAGGCGCGCGCGACCTCAAATCCCCTGCCGGCGACGCCCGTTCGCGTGCCGGCGCTCTGATCACGGAGCCCTGACCGTGCGCATCGCGTTCGCCGGAACGCCGGGGTTCGCGCTGCCGCCGCTGCGCGCGCTCGCGACACGTCACGAGATCGCCGGCGTGCTCACGCAACCCGATCGGCCCGCAGGGCGCGGCCGATCGCTCGCTGCGAGCCCCGTGAAGCTCGAAGCGCTGTCGCGGGGCTGGCCCATCGCCCAGCCGGCATCCCTGAAGAGCGCGGCCGATCGCGCCGCGCTTGCGGCCTGGCAGCCTGATCTCCTGGTCGTCGTGGCCTACGGGCTCATCCTGCCGCAGGCCGTGCTCGACCTGCCGCGCCTCGGCTGCATCAATGTGCACGCCTCGCTCCTGCCGCGCTGGCGCGGCGCGGCGCCCATCCAGCGCGCGATCCTCGCGGGCGACACGGAGAGCGGGGTCGCCATCATGCGCATGGAGGCCGGGCTCGACACGGGACCGGTCTATGCGGTGCGCACCGTCGCGATCGGACCTCGCATGACGGCAGGCGAACTGCACGACGTGCTGGCCGATGAGGGTGCGACAGCGCTGCTCGCAGTGCTCGAGGATATCGGAACGGGCACGGCGCGCGCCACGCCGCAGCCCGTCGCGGGTGTCACGTACGCGGCGAAGATCGACAAGTCCGAGGCGCGCATCGACTGGGGCATGAGCGCCTCCGCGATCGACCGGCAGGTACGCGCTTTCAACCCCTGGCCGATCGCGCAGACACGCTTCCAGGGCGAACAGCTGCGCGTGCTGCGGGCCCATCCGGCAACTGCCACGGAGCGCGCGCGCGCGGTGCCGGGCACCGTGCTCGGCGTCGATTCCGCTGGCCTCGCGGTTGCGTGCGGCGAAGGCGTGCTGGCTCTCGAGACCGTGCAGCGACCGGGCCGGCGGCCGGTGTCGGCGTTCGACTTCGCACACGCTGCGTCGCTCGAGGGCGTGGTGCTCGGGTGACGGAAGGTACCGCCGTGCTGACTGCTGCGGCACGCGCCGTCATGCGGGTCGCGCACGAGCACCGCTCGGCTGACGACGTGCTCGAGGTGGGCGGAATTGAAGGCAGCGCCGCCGTGCGCGCGATCGCACTCGGCACACTGCGCTGGTATTTGCGCCTCGCGCCCGCGATTGCGCGGCTGCTGACGCGGCCTGTCACGAGCATGGCGCCGGCGGTGCATGCGCTGCTCGTGACCGCCGCGCACCAGATCGTCTATTCGCGCAACGCCCCGCAAGGTGTCGTCGACGCCGCCGTCGACGCGTCGCGCGCGCTCGGCCCCGGGCGCGCCAGCGGCTTCGTGAACGCCGTGCTGCGGCGCTTCGTGCGTGAACGTGAGGTGCTCCTTGCGCAGCTCGACGCGGATCCGGCCGTGCGTCATGCGCACCCGCGCTGGCTCGTGGACGCGCTGCAGAAGGAAGTGCCCGAGCGGCTCGAGGATGTTCTGGCAGGCGGCAACGTGCGCGCGCCGATGACGCTGCGCGTCGACCTCTCCCGTACCACCGTGGCAGAGGCGCAGGCGGCGTGCGCCGCGCGCGCCATGGCCGCGCAGCCGCTCACCGGTTACGGGGCCGCACTCGTGCTCGATGCGCCGGTCGCGGTCGAGAGGCTGCCGGGCTTTGCCGAGGGGCTGGTTTCGGTGCAGGACGCTGGCGCACAGCGCGCCGCCGTGCTGCTCGATCTGCGGCCCGGGCAGCGGGTGCTCGATGCCTGCGCGGCGCCAGGCGGCAAGACCGGGCATCTGCTCGAGATGGCTGGTGGCGACATCGACCTGCTGGCAGTGGACCATGATGCCGATCGCCTGATGCAGGTCGCCGGGAATCTCGAGCGCCTCCGGCGGCACGCGCGCCTCGCGCGCCTCGATCTGCGGGACACCCGCGCGCTCGAAGGCGAGGCGCTCTTCGATCGCATCCTCATCGACGCACCGTGCTCGGCGACCGGCGTGATCCGCCGCCATCCCGACATCAAGCTGCTGCGTCGTGCAGGCGATGTCGCGGCCCTTACCAGTACCCAGAGTGCGATCCTCGCGAACTGCTTCGCGCATCTCGCGCCCGCCGGGCGCCTCCTTTATGCCACCTGTTCGATTCTGGCCGCGGAGAACAGCCGGGTCATCGAGCGCTTCGTCGCAGAGACCCCCACCGCACGTCTCGTCGGCACGCCGGAACAGCTGTGGCCGGGGGTCCGGGCGGTGACCGACGGCTTCTATTATGCTTCCCTGACCAAGGCTGCCCCGACATGAAGCGCGTTTCGCATGCCCTGACCGCATTGCTCGCAAGTTTCCTCGTGGGCGCTGGCGCACTGGCCAACGGCCTCGATGGGGTGCTCGAGGTCAGTTCGGCCTACGTCAACGTCGACCACGGCGTGTTCAAGCTGCACGCACGCGTGCAGTATCCCGAGAACGAAGACATCCGCGTTGCGCTCAACGACGGTGTGACCCTGATGTTCGACGTCGAAGCCGTCATTGCCCGCGAACGCCGCTACTGGTTCGATGCCGACGTGGTGTCGGTTACGCTGCGGCGCGAATTGTCGTATCACGCGGTGAGCAACCGCTACGTCGTGCGTGGCAGCCCGGACAGCGCCACGCAGGAAAGCTACGCCACGCTGCACGAGGCACTCGTGGCGATCGGCGCGGTCGACGACTGGCCGGTGCTCGTCGAGCCACAGCTCTTGCGCGATGCGCGTTACCGGGTGAGCGTGCGGGCGAGCGTACGCCGCGGCCGGCTGCCGGATACGCTGCGCGTGCTGATGTTCTGGACCGACAGCTGGCATCGCACGAGCGAGTGGTACTCGTGGTCGCTGCCCGTCTGAAGCGCTTCGGCTCGGCCGCACTCATCGCGCTGTGGGTCGCGATCGGTGCGGCGGCACTGATCCTCCTGGCCAAGACCGCACAGAACTCGGCGCAGTTCGGACGCCTGCAGCCGTGGATCCTGCTGCTCAATATCGCGGGTGTCCTCGCTCTCATGGTGCTGCTGGTGCGGCGCCTCGCGCACCTCGCGCGCGACTATCGCGACCACGTGCCGGGGTCGCGGCTCACCGCGCGCAGCGTCGCGACCTTCGGTGCGCTCGTGATCGCGCCGCTCGTCGTCGTATATCTTTTCTCGCTCGACTTCCTGAACCGCGGCATCGACAGCTGGTTCAAGGTCGAGATCAAGCAGGGCCTCTCCGACGCGCTCAGTCTGTCGCGCGCCGCCGTCGATCTCAGATTGCGCGAGCACGCCGGGCGTACGGAGGCCTTCGCGCAGCGCCTCGCGGACATGCCGGATCTCGAGCTCGTTTCCGCGATCGACGCCGAGCGGCGCGCGAGCGGCGCGCTCGAAGTCGTGTTGTTCGGCGCAAATTCGCGGCTCATCGCAGCGAGCAGCGCGGCGCTGCTGTCGGGCGCGCCGGCGCGCCCGACCGAGGAGATCGCGCGCCAGGTCGGCGATGGCCGGCCGTATGTCGCGCTCGAGCCCCGTGCGGACGGCGAGTACTACATCCGGATCGCCGCGCCGCTGGGTAATGCCCGCGTGCGGCGTGACCCGCGCTTCGTGATGGCGGTGTATGAGGTGCCGCCCCAGCTCGCCGCGCTGTCGGAAGCAGTGCAGCGCTCCTATTCGCAGTATGGCGAGCTCGCCGCGATGCGTGAGCCACTCAAGAGCGTCTTCCGGCTCACGCTGACTCTCGTGCTCCTCATCGCGATGCTCGCGGCCGTCAATGGCGCGATCGTGTCCTCGCGGCGATTCGCCCGCCCGGTGCAGGACCTGATCGCCGGCACGCGCGCGGTCGGCAAGGGCGATTTCGGCGCACGCCTGCCACTGCCGTCGCGCGACGAACTCGGCTATCTCGTCCAGTCGTTCAACGACATGACGCGCCGACTGCGCCGCGCGCGCGAGGAGGCGAATCGCAGCCAGGCTGAGGTCGAGCACGAACGCGAGCGGCTCGCGGTGATCCTCGCCCGCCTCTCGACCGGCGTGCTCTCGGTCGATCGCGCGTTCAAGCTGCGCCTCGCCAATGAATCCGCGAGCGCGATCCTCGGCGCCGACCTCGCGGCGCAGGTCGGCAGCGACCTCGCAAGCCTCGCGGACCGCAATCCGCGCGTGGCGCACTTCGTGCGCGAACTGCGCGCACGCACGGATGCCGGGCGCGAGGAGTGGCGCGAGCAGATCGAGCTGCCGGGCGAGGCAGGGCGTCGCGTATTGATGTGCGCCTGCACGCCGCTGCCGGGCAGCGGGGAAGAGGCCGGCTATGTGCTGGTCTTCGACGACATCACCAACCTCCTCGCCGCCCAGCGGGAGGCGGCCTGGGGCGAAGTCGCGCGCCGTCTCGCCCACGAGATCAAGAACCCCCTCACGCCGATCCAGCTATCCGCCGAGCGCATGCGGCGCCGCTTCCTCGCGCAGATGAACGCCGCGGACGCGGCCGTGCTCGAGCGCGCGACGCACACGATCGTGCAGCAGGTCGAGGCGATGAAGCAGATGGTGAACGCGTTCAGCGAGTACGCACGCACTCCCGACATGACGATCACCCGCTTCGGGCTGAATCAACTCGTCACGGAAGTGGCGGACCTGTATCGTGCGCAGAACGCCAGCGTGGCGCTGCAGCTCGACCTCGCCGGCGAGGTCGACTCGGTCGAGGCGGACCGCGGCCGGGTGCGACAGATTCTCAACAACCTGCTGGCGAACGCCTTCGAGGCGGTCGAGGGGCGCACTGGCGCGCGCATCGATGTGATGACGCGCCTCGAGACGGAGGGGGGGGATCCTGTGGCGGTGATCACGGTCAGTGACAACGGCCCCGGATTCAGGTCCGATATCATTGAGCGGGCGTTCGACCCCTACGTGACCAGCAAGACCAAGGGGACGGGGCTCGGACTTGCCATCGTGCGGCGCATCGCCGAAGAACACGGCGGGCACGTCGAGGTCGAGAATGTGGTGGAGGGCGGGGCGCGCGTGCGGGTCACGCTGCCGCTGTCCGACGCCGCGCGGGCCCACGGGGGCCGCGAACGCCGGCACGAAATGCGAAGGGAACGGGCATGAGCGCAGCGCATATTCTGGTGGTGGACGACGAGAGCGACATTCGCAGTCTCCTCACGGAGATCCTCTCGGAGGAGGGGTACGAGGTCGATGCCGCGGCCAACGCGAGCGAGGCACGCGCCTCGCGCGCCAACCGCTTGCCGGATCTCGTGTTGCTCGACATCTGGATGCCGGACGTCGATGGCATCACGCTGCTGCGGGAGTGGTCGAACCAGGGCGGCGAGAGCTGCCCGGTCGTGATGATGTCGGGGCACGGCACCGTCGAGACTGCAGTCGAGGCGACGCGCCTCGGCGCCTTCGATTTCGTCGAAAAGCCCCTCTCGCTCGCAAAGCTGCTGCGAACCGTCGAGCGCGCGCTCGACGCAGGCCGGCGCCGACGCGGCGGTGGGCGCCTCGCGGTACCGCCGTTGATGGTACCGGTGGGCAAGAGCCCGGTGATGCGCCAGTTGCGCACGGATCTCGCGCAAGTCGCCCACAGCGGGCGCGTGCTGTTCACCGGCGAGTCCGGCAGCGGCCGCGAAGCGTTTGCGCGCTATCTGCGGGAAGCGGGTGACCGCGCTTCGCGGCCGCTCGTGACCCTCGTCGCGAGCACCGTGCGCGAAACGGATGCCGAGTCGCTGCTGCTTGGCAACCAGTCCGGCAGTGACGCGGGCCAGGGGCCGAGGAAGGGCATTCTCGAACAGGCAACGGGCGGCACCCTTTTCATCAGGGATATCGACGACCTGCCCTCCGCGGCGCAACGCATCCTTCTCGGGGTGCTCGAAACCGCGAGCTTCACGCGGGTAGGTGGTACCGAGCCGGTGCCGTTCGATGCGCGTGTGTTCGCATCCGCGCGGCCGGGCATCGAGCAGCGCGCGGGCCTCGGCGAGTTTCGCAGCGACCTGCTGGCACAGCTGAACACACTCGTCTTTCGCGTGCCGCCGCTGCGCGAGTACGCCGAGGACGTACCGGAGTTGCTGCGCTACTACGTCGACCGGCTGGTCGATGCGGAGGGCCTGCCGTTTCGCAAATTCAGCGTGGCTGCGCAGAACCGCCTGCGCAACTATCCCTGGCCGGGCAACATCCGCGAACTGAAGAACCTCGTGCATCGCCTGTTGCTGAAAGGTGGCGCGGACGAGATCGGCCTCGATGAAGTGGAGCGCGAGCTTGCCGTGCAATCGCCCTCCGAGGAGCCGCTCGTCAAGCAGGATCTCCTGGCCCTGCCGCTGCGCGAGGCGCGCGAGCAGTTCGAGCGCACCTATCTGCAGCAGCAGCTGCTGCTGTGCAACGGCAAGGTCGGGCTCCTCGCCAAGCGCGTCGGCATGGAACGCACGCACCTCTATCGCAAGTTGCGCTCGCTAGGCGTCGAGTTTCGCGGTATCGGCGATGAGTAGCGCGTGACCGCGCCCTGGGTCGCGGCCTCGCCCTGATGGACGAATCCGGCGCCGGCACACTGGAATCCGCGGCGCCGATCGCCGTGTTCGTGTCGGACGATCCGCGCGCCTGCGAAGAACGCGCGTTCGTGCTGACAGCCGTCGGCATCCCGCATCTCATCGCCCTCGCTCCCGCTGGCCATGCGCTGCTCGTTGATCCAGCGCGCGCCGCGGAGGCGCGTGAGCACCTCGTACGCTATGCCGCGGAGCGCCGCGCGCCGTCACCCTCGCCACTGCCTGTGCCCCGTCCCGGACATCCGTTCGCCTGGCTCGGCAGTCTCGTCTACGCGCTCGTGCTGTTCACCATAGGCCTTGCAATCGGTGCCGGCATCGGCCCGCTCGACGCCTACCCGCGCGGTGTCGCTGACGCGGAGCTGATCCGGCAGGGCGAATGGTGGCGCGCGCTCACCGCGCTCACGCTGCACGTCGATGCGCCACATCTCGTCGCGAACCTCGTGGCAGGGGCATGGTTCGGTTATCTCGCGGGCCGCCGGCTCGGGCCTGGCACCGCATGGCTCCTGACGCTGCTCGCGGCCGCAACCGCGAACGGTATCGAGGCGCAGTTCGGCCCCGTGCCGCATCGCTCGGTGGGTGCGTCGACTGCGGTGTTCGCGGCGCTGGGTCTTCTCGCCGCGCACGCCTGGCGCGAGCGCTATCCGCTGCGCGCCCGCTGGGTCGTGCGCTGGGCGCCACTCGTCGGTGGGGTGCTGCTGCTCGGCTGGCTTGGGACCGAGGGTGAGCACACTGATGTCATGGCGCATGTGCTCGGCTTTGGTTGTGGCACCCTGGTCGGGCTCGTGGTCGCGCGGGCGGCCGTGGCGCGCGCACTCGCGCGCGTGCCACAGGGGCTTGCAGGTGCGACTGCGCTGGCGCTGCTCGGGCTCGCGTGGCTGCGCGCTGCGGGCTGAGAGGCGCGCTGCGAGTGACGGGCCATGGGCCATGGGCTGCGGGCTGCGGGCTGCGGGCCAGGCGGCGGCGGCCTCAGCTCTTCAGCTCCTGGACCATCGCCTGCAACTGCTCGCCCGGCACCGGCAGGTGATGTGGCAAGCCAATCGTCGTGCACACCCCGTCCCAACGCGCCCTGAGCTTCGGCACCAGTTCCCCGTAGGTGGCGACGACGGCAAACTCTTCGAGCATCCCGTCGGTTATGAGCTCGCCCATCTTCTCCCAGCCCCTGCCTTCGATCGACATCCGGTGCAGCTGCAGGCCGATGTCCTCCCATCCGTGGGCCGCGAACACGCCGTGATAGCTGCGGGTCGATCCGAAGAATGCGATGAATTCCTTCATTGCTTTCTTCTTCGACTCGATCTCCGCGCCATCCTTGCCCGTGAGGATGACGCCGCCCCCCACGAGGTCGATATCGGCAAGTTTGCGACCTGCGCTGTGGCAACCCGCTTCGATGGCGGGCAGCAGCACTTTCCTGAAGTACTTCGACGTGATCCAGCCGGGTGGGCGAATGCCGTCGGCGATCTCGCCTGCGAGACGGGCCATGAAAGGATTGACGGCGGCGAGGTAGATCGGAATGTGCGGATGGGCAGATGGCCCGTGGTGAGAAAAGGGATTGAACGTCGGCTGGAGTGTCGTGAACTGGTAGTGCTCGCCCTCGAAGAAGGTTGGCTGGTCCGAATTGAAGCTGCGCAGGATCGCCCGCAGGCACAGGACGTATTCGCGCATGCGCGGCCCGGGTGGCCCGGACCACGCGGTCGAATAGCGGCGCACGATATTGCCCTTGACCTGACTGCCGAGGCCCAGCCGAAACCGCCCGCCCGAAAACTGCTGCAGGTCCCATGCGAGCTGGGCCGTGACGAACGGGCTGCGCGGAAAGGCGACCGCCACGTTGGTGCAGAATGTCAGACGCTGCGTGTGTTCGCTCGCAATCATGAACGGCAGGAAAGGGTCGTGACCGACCTCGGCCGTCGTGCAACCGTCGAAGCCCGTGCGCTCAATGAACCGGGCGGTCTCCGCGATGTCGCCCGGCCGCGTGTGAATCGGGCCGCCTGTGTCAAAGGCGCCTTGCAGCATGGTCTCGACCCGCATCGCTATGATGGCTCCGTCTCGCGCAGCTTCCCGCTGAGGTAGTCCGCGAAGGTACGGATTGCGGCGCGCCGGAGCGTCTCGGGCAGGGCATAGAGGCAGATCTCCACATTCCGGGTGAACTCCGGCAGGTCGAGCGGAATCATCCCGGAGTCGTCTGCCAGGAGAAAATCCCAGGCCAGCACGGCGCCCAGTCCCGCGCGGGCCAGTTGCAGGGTCGCAGTACCGGACGACGCCATGGCCACGATCCTCGAATCGGGCCCGAGCGCCGAGGGGGCACGTCGCGACAGTTCATCGGTGATCTGCGAGGTATCCCAGGCGATCCAGTCGATGTCCTGCGCACGTGATGCACGCGAACGACCCTTCTGGTACGAGCGATGCACATAGGCGCGGACCCGGCGATGGCCGAGCGAGATGCGTTCGTACCGATCGGAGATGTGCGACGGCGCCAGGCGCGGGAAGATGTGGATATCGGCGAGGCCTCTGCTGACGTCCACGAATTCATTTGTCATGTCCAGCTTCCAGACGATACCCGGGTGCTGCTGGCGGAAGTCTGCGAGCAACGGCGCCACGAGCCGCACCATCGATTCCGACAGCGAGATGCGCACGACGCCTTGCAGCGCTGTGCCGGGGTGGGTCGCCTGCTGCTCGAAGTGCGCGAATGAAGCCTCGATGGCCTCGAATGTCGCCAGGAGATCCTGGCCCGTGCCTGTCAGCGAATAATGTGAGCCCTGTTTCCTGAAGAGGCGCGCGCCCACGAAGGCCTCCAGGACGCGGATCCGCCGGGTGATCGTAGTGTAGTTGACGGACAGTCGCCGCGAGGCCCCGGAGATGGTTCCGGCGCGATAAAGCGCAAGAAAGTAGCGAACGTCATCCCAGTGAAATGTCACGGGGGTACAAATAGGCAATCGGGCGCATCTTGTCCAGTCGCGCCGCGCAGGGCGCCGCCGGGCACTGCGCTTACTGCGCCGTCCACCCCCCGTCGATCGCGATGGCCTGCGCGGTCACGTTGCGCGCGGCGTCCGAGATCAGATACCCGGTGAGCGCGGCAATTTCAGCGACCGTGACGAAGGCCTTCTTCGGCATCGGCCTCAGCATGATTTCACTGACGACGCGTTCGGGCGTCAAGCCGTGTTCGCGCGCCTGCGCCTCGATCTGCTTTTCGACGAGCGGCGTGCGCACATACACCGGGCAGATCGTGTTCACCGTGATGTCGACGTCGCCGTTCTCGAGCGCGAGCGTCTTCGAGAGGCCGAGCAGGCCGTGCTTCGCCGCGATGTAGGCGCTTTTGAACGGCGAGGCGACCAGTGAGTGGATCGAGCCGATGTTGACGATGCGCCCGAAATTGTTCGCACGCATTCCCGGAAGCACGGCGCGCGCCATGTTGGCAGCACCCGTGAGCATCACCGCGACGAGAAACGCCCAGCGGTCGGCCGGAAATTCCTCGAGACGCGCGACATGCTGCAACCCCGCGTTGTTGACCAGTACATCGATGCGACCGGCCGCACGTACGGCAGTCTCCACGGCGGAGGGCTGCGTCACGTCGAGACCGTAAGCGACGGCTGCTCCGCCGCGCTCCAGGATCGCATCAGCGACACGCAAGGCAGCTGCACGGTCGATGTCGGTGGCAATGACTTCGTGGCCGGCGGCGGCGAGCAAGGTCGCCAACTCGGCGCCGATGCCGCTGCCGGCGCCGGTGATCAGGATGCGTCGTGATGTCATGCCGCCACGCTAGCGAAGCTGCCCCGGTTGGGCGCTGATACCTTAGTATCAGTTTCATGATGCATAAACCCGTTGCCACGGCCGCAGCGCTTGCCGGCGCGCTGCTGGCCGGCTGCGCCACATCATCGCTCACCCCACCGACTGCCTACCGCGCAGCGCGCATCGGCGAGCCGATTCGTTACCAGTTCGATGGCGTCAGCGACGATCTGCTGACGGCGGGTCTGGGTACCGCCGGGATTCTTGGCGCGCCACCCACTTTCGTCGATCCGCGCCATCCGACCGCGCGCGAGTTGCGCCGCCGCGCGATCTACATGAACTATCGCGGTCTCGTCGATCTTCGCGACACACCAGGAGGCGGCCCCGCGGTGCCGGGTGTCGAGCTGCTGGCTGGCTTGCGCTCGCCGGTGGGGGCATCGACCGTGATGCTGCAGATCCCGCGCGATTTCGACACGGCGAGTCCCTGCGTGATCGCGGTGGCGAGCTCCGGTTCGCGCGGCATTTACGGGGCGCTGCCTACCGCGGGCGTTTGGGGCCTGCGCCACGGCTGTGCCGTCGTGCACACCGACAAGGGTACGGGAAACGGGATTTTTGACGTCGCGAGCGGTCGCGGGTTACGCATCGACGGCACGATCGGAACAGCGGGTGATCCGCTGCTGACGTATTCGCCAGAAGAGGCGGCGGTTGCGCGGCTCGCCGCCAGGCGACCGGACGCGGTGCTGTTCCGCCACGCGAACTCGGGCCTGAACGTCGAAGCACACTGGGGCGAGTATCTGCTGCAGGCGATCGATGTTGCGTTCGAGCTGTTGAACCACGAGTACCCCAATCGCGCGGCACCCTTCGCGCCGGCCAACACGCTCGTCATCGCGTCGGGCATCTCCAATGGCGGCGGCACCGTGCTGCACGCGATGGAACTCGATAAGGCCGGCTGGATCGACGGCGCTGTCGTCTCCGAACCGAATATCGCGGTGCCGGGTTTGCGGGTTTTCGGTCATGAGGCGCGGCCGCTGTATGACCTCGTCATTGCTCAGCTGCTCCTGCAACCCTGCGCAGTACTCGCGGAGGAGGACGAGACGGCGCCTTTTCTCGCGGCTACTGTGGCCGCCCGGCCGGCGCTCGAGCGGTGGTGCCACGATCTCGCCGCACACGGCGAGATTGCGGCAGACGCTGCGGCCACGGCGGACGCGTCGGCACTCGCGCGCGCGGCGCGCGCGAGGCTGCTCTCGCTCGGCATCCTTCCCCAGGCGCTGCGGCTTGGGCACACGAATGTGCATACCTCGCTCTGGAGCGCGATCGCGGTGTCCTACGCGGCCGCCTACGCGGGCATGGCACCTGACGAGCTGCCCTGCGGCGTGAGCTTCAGCGCGACTGATTCAGCCGGGGCTCCTCGCGCGCTTACCGATGAAGAGTTCGCGCGCCTCTTTGCCGACAGTACCGGCATCGCGCCGACAGCGGGTATCAACCTCGTGAATTCGGGCGAGGGTGACGCGCTGCGCGCCGCCAATTTCGGCAGCATCGACCTCGCAATATGCCTGCGCGGTCTGCGTGCAAGGCTTGCACCAGGAATCGATGCGGTGGCGGCCCATCCGGGTGCTGATGCAAGGCCATTGATCGTGATTCACGGCCGCGGTGATGGGCTCATCCCGGTCAACCACACTTCGCGGCCGTACTATGCCGCGAGCATGGCCGCAGGCGGCACGGATGCAGGCATTCGGTATTACGAAATCGAGCGCGGCCAGCACTTTGACGCGCTCCTGCCGCTCCCCGGATTCACCGGGCACCATGTTGCGATGCAACCCTTCCTCGAGTCCGCGATGGACCTGATGGCGGCCCGGTTGCGCGACCGCAGCCGGCCGTTACCGCCGAGTCAGGTCGTGCGCAGCGTGATTCAGGCGGCGCCCGGCGCAGACGCGATCACCATCGAGAGCGGGAAGCTCGCCATCCCGCCCTGAATGACCGAAAACCCGGCACCAACGCTTTCAGTACTGGTACCGCACGCTGAACGTATAGGTCCGCGGCGGACCGTAGTAGCCGATCTGGCTCACGTTCGCGAATGTGCCCGTCGTGCCGAAGTCGTAGCCGGCCGTGCGGTACCACTTGTCAGCAACGTTTTTCGCATCGACCGCGAGACGCCAGTGCGAGTCAGCCGTGACGTAGGACAGCCCGAGATCGAGGAGGCCGTAGGCCGGCTGATCCGTCGGGCTCGTCAGGCTGAATGGAGGCGGAGCGATCGAGGTGTCGTCACGCCACTGGTAGCCGACGCGCGCCGTGGCCTTGCCGTTGCCGACATCGAAGCGGTACTGCGCGTCGGTCGAGAGCGTCCAGTCAGGCGCGTTGATCACCGGCGTGACCGACGCATAGTTCACGATCGTACCGGGGCTCGCCGGGTTCGAAGCGAAGAACTCCTTGAATTCGGCGTCGAGGTAGCCGATCGAGGTCGAGAGAGTGAAGGCGTCGACAGGCTGCCAGACGGTCTCGATTTCGGCGCCCTGATTCACCTGCTTGCCGGCGTTCAGCACCGCTGTCGCGTTCGTCGGCACACCCATCACGGTCACGAACTGCTGCGTCGTCACCTGCACATCGGTGTAGTCGGCGTAGAAGACCGTGGCATTGAAGCGCAGGCGGCCGTCCAGCACCGTCGAACGCAGGCCCAGCTCGTAGTTGTCCACGGACTCCGGCTTGTAGCCGTTGACGGTGCCCGGGAACACGGTGGCGTTGCCACGCATGTCGAAGCCGCCGCTCTTGAATCCGGCGCTGTACTGCGCGTAGAGCATGATGTCGTCGCTCACCTTGAAGTCGACGCCAAGCTTCGGCGACAGCTCGCTGTCGCTGCGATTGCTCGTGTAATTGCTCTGCGGCGTGCCCAGCGGGAAGACTCCCGGCGGCAGTCGCGTCGGATCAAACAGGCCGATGTTCGACGGAATCTGGCCGCCGAATTGCGCGACGAACACGCGGGCCTTCTTCTTGTCCTCGTTGTAGCGGGCGCCGAAGTTCACGTCCCAGCGATCGGTCAGCGCAAACGTGCCGTCGAAGTAGCCGGCGAAACTCTCGGTGCCGACGGCCCCCTGTGTGAGGCCGATCAGTCCGCCGAACAGCGGGAAGGTGCCGAGCACTGCATCGAAGGAGCCGGCCGCGGTGCCGTCGAAATAGTAGAGACCGCCGACGCCCTTGAAGCGGCCGCCCGTATAGTTGACCTGAAATTCACCGCTTCCCTGGTGATCCGCATATTTCGCGGGGACGTTGAACTGGTTGACATTGCGTGTCTCGAAATCGAGGAACGTCGTCCCGTCGCCCTCGCGGTACGCGCCGACCGCCTTCAGTGACCACTGCTCATTGAGCGATACCGTATAGGTCGCCGAAACACCCTTGTTCTCGAAGTTTTCCTCATTGACCGGCATGTCGTTGCGCACGTCGTAGCGACTGTGAAGCCGCGGTCCGAACACGTCGTTCAGGCGCTGGCCGCCGCGCACATTCGAGGTGTCCTTGACGAAGTCACCCATGATGCGCAGGCGACTCGAATCCCCCCACAGGATATTCACCTCGGCGCGTCCTGCGAGGATGTTCTTGTCGCTCACATCCTCGCCGACGTGGTTGAATTGGTAGGGGCGCGAGTCGGCCACGACCTCTCCGTAGCCATTGCGGGTGAGCTTGGCGAGCGACGCGCCGACGTACACGTGCTCGCCGAGGGCGTGCGAGCCCGCGAGCTTCATGTCGATCTGGCCGTAACTGCCGGCCGCGAGCGTTGCGTCGAAGGCAGGCTTGCCCACGATATCGCGCGTCACATACTTGATCGCGCCCGCGAGCGTGTTCTTGCCGTACAGCGTGCCCTGCGGCCCGCGCAGGATCTCGATGCGCTGCACGTCGTAGACGTCGAGCAGTGCGCCCTGTGGGCGGGCGATATAGACGTCGTCGATGTAAATGCCGACGCCGGGCTCGAATCCCCACAGGGGATCGTTCTGGCCGACGCCGCGGATGTACGCGTTGATCGTGTTGCTCGTGGCGCGGCCGGGGTTCACCTTGATGTTCGGCGCGAGCGAGTTGATGTCCTCGAGGTTCGTGATCGCAAGCTCGCGCAACTGATCGGCGGAGAAGGCGGAGACGGCCGCGGGCACGTCCTGCAGATTCTCCTCGCGCCGGCGAGTCGTCACGACAACTTCCTCGAGTACCGGACCGGCGCTCTCGGCCGCGTCCTGGGCGCGCGCCGGTGTCGTGACGGCGCCACTCGCTGCAAGGCTCACCAGCGCCGCGATCGCGAACGGTGTCGCTTCTCTGATCGTCATGGGCATCCCCTTTTGCCGAATGTGCGGCAACGTACGCCGTTCCCGCCGGGGTCGCATTGCTACCTTGGTACTATGGTGTGGCGGTCGTGCAACAGTGCAACGTGCGCGCCCTATGCTGAGCCTTCTTGGACTGCTGCTCGGGCTCGCGCTGCTCATCTGGCTGACGATGCGTGGCACCGAGCTGCTGATCGCGGCGCCGCTCTGCGCGCTGCTGGTCGCCGCATTGTCGGGGTTCGCGATTTTCCCCCAGCTTGCGATGGAGGGTGCGCCGAGCTTCACGGCAAGCTACATGCGCGGCTTCGTCGACTTCGTGCAGAACTGGTTCTTCATGTTCCTGCTCGGCTCCCTCTTCGGCAAGATGATGGAGAGCACCGGTGCGGCTGACAGTGTCGCGAACTGGATCGTCGCGAAGCTCGGTGCGAAGCACGCCGTGGGCGCGGTCGTGCTGGCCTGCGCAGTGCTGACCTACGGTGGCGTGAGTCTTTTCGTGGTCGCCTTCTCGGTCTATCCGATGGCGGTGAGTCTCTTTCGACGCGCTGATCTGCCGCGTCGGTTCATCCCCGCGACGGTCGCCTTCGGCTCGGTCACCTTCACGATGACATCGGCCGGCTCACCGGAAATCCAGAACTGGATTCCGATCCGTTTCCTCGGCACGACGCCGTACGCAGGCTGGCAAGTGAGCCTCGTGGTCGCACTCTTCATGCTGGCGCTGGGGCAGTGGTGGCTGGTTCGCACGGTGCGCCTTGCGGGCGCTCGCGGTGAGCGTTTCCAGGCGCGCGGCTCGGACCCCGAGCCGCACGACCGCCACCTTCCTGCAGTGTGGCGCGGACTCGCGCCGCTGGTCCTCGTGTTGCTCGTTTCCTTCGTGCTACACAAGCGCCTGGCGGAGTCGGCGCTGATCGTCGCACTCGGCTCGGGCGTGCTCGCCGTGCTCGCACTCAACTTCCGTTTCGCCCATCGGGTTGCCGCCGCCGCCACGGCGGGGGCCGTCGGTGCGTTGGTCGCGATCGCGAACACGGCCGCCGTCGTCGGCTTCGGCTTCGTCGCGAAGCTGACGCCCGGCTTTCAGGCCGCGGTGGAGGCGATGACGAGCCTGCCGGGCAGCCCGCTGGTCGGGGCTGCCGTCGCCGTGAGCGTGATTGCGGGGCTCACCGGTTCGGCATCCGGGGGGCAGTCGATAGCGCTGCCGCTGCTGGCGCCACACTATCTCGGCCAGGGCGTCGATCCCGAGGCACTGCACCGCGTCGTCGCGATCTCCTCCGGCGGGCTCGACTCGCTGCCCCAGAACGGTTATGTCGTCACGACCATCCGGTCGATCTGCGGTGAGTCGTATGCGGCAGCCTATCCCGCGATGGGCGTGCTCACGGTGATCGTGCCCGTGCTCGGCACGGTAATGGCGGTGGTACTCTTCAGCTTGTGAGACGATAACGGTGGCATGTTGACACCGTGGCTGATCGCGCTGCTCGGGCTTGCCTACGTGGCCGTGCTGTTCGTGGTTGCGCACCTCGGCGATCGCATGGCAGCCGAAGGCCGCGGACTCGCCGCGCGTCCCTGGGTCTACAGTCTCTCCCTCGCGGTGTACTGCACGTCATGGGCGTTCTATGGCACGGGCGGGCAATCGGCGCGGCTCGGCTGGTGGTTGCCACCGACCTACGCCGGCACGATCCTGCTGTTCCTCTTCGGCACGCGCTTCCTCGGCAAGATGATCCGCCTCGGGCGCAAGCAGAAGATCACCTCGATTGCCGATTTTCTCGCCGCCCGATACGGCCGCGATCCGCGCGTCGCGGTGCTGGTGACGATCGTCGCGGTGTGTGGCCTCACGCCCTACGTCGCGCTGCAGCTGAAGGCGATCGACATCAGTTTCATCGCGGTCGCGGGCCTCGACGCCGGCACGGTGGCCGGCAAGTACGTGTTTGCCGACACCGCGCTCTACGTCGCGATCGCGCTCGCGGCCTTCGCGATCCTCTTCGGCACGCGTCACGCGGATGCGACCGAACACCACCCCGGCATGATGCTCGCGCTCGCCTTCGAATCCTTCGTGAAGCTTGGTGCGTTCCTTGCGGTGGGAGCGTTCATCACGTTTGGCCTGTTCAACGGCCCGGCGGATCTCGCCGCGCGTGTCGCTGCCGATCCGCAGGTGCGGGCGCTGCGCGACGCCACGCGCCCGGCGGGGCACTACCTCGCGCTCACCGTGCTCGGCGTGCTCGCGATCTTCTGCCTGCCCCGCCAGTTTCATGTCGCGGTCGTCGAGAATTCCGGGCCGCGCGATCTGCGTGTCGCACGCTGGCTTTTTCCCCTCTATCTCGTCGCAATCAGCGTCTTCGTGCTGCCGGTCGCAAACGCCGGCCTCGCGGTGTTTGGCGCTGCGGCCCCGGATCCCGATCTCTTCATGCTGAACCTGCCGCTCGCGAGCGGGCAGCCAACGCTCGCGCTCATCACGTTCATCGGCGGTCTCTCCGCGGCGACCGGGATGGTGATCGTGGCCTGCATTGCGCTCTCCACGATGATCTGCAACGAAATCGCGATGCCTGTGCTGCTGCACCTCTTCCCGGCGCTGCGCCGTCGCGCAGACCTCACGGGGCTGCTGCTGCGCGTGCGGCGTGTCGCGATCGTGCTGCTGCTGGCCGCGGCGTACCTGTACTACCGTTCGATTGCCTACGCGGGTGCGCTCGCCGAGATCGGGGAAATCGCGATGGCCGCCGTCGCGATCTTCGGGCCGCTCGTGTTCGCGGCGCTCTACTGGAAGCGCGCGAACAGCGCCGGCGCGCTGATCGGGCTCGCCTGCGGCTTCGCGATGTGGCTGTACACGCTGATCGCGCCAGTACTCGCCGCGACGGGTTACCTGAATACCGCGCTCGTGGCCGAAGGCCCGTTCGGGCTCGCGTGGTTGCGGCCCGTGGCCCTCTTCGGGCTCGAAGGCATCAATCCGCTGGCGCATGGTCTGCTCGCGAGTGTGGTTGCGACGACCCTCGGTCTCGTTGCAGGTTCGCTCGCGACCCGCCGTACGCTCGTCGACCGCATCCAGGCGGCAGCGTTCGTCGACGCGGCCGACGGCGGGCAGCTCGGGCAGGTTGGCACGCGGGCCGGCGCCCTGTCACTGCGGGAGCTGCATGCGCTCGTCGCGCAATTCGTCGGCCGTCACCGTACCGATGCGCATTTCGCGCAATTTCACGGCGAGGGTGACGGCACCGGGGTGGCGCTCGCCGGGCGCGCGAGCGCCGCGCAGCTCGAGTCGACCCAGCGGCTCCTCGGGTCCGTGATCGGGGCGGCGTCCGCGCGCCGCGTGATCGATGCGGCATCATCGGGCAAGGAGCTCGAACTCGAGGATGTCGTGACCATCGTCGACAGCGCCTCCCGCGTGCTCGAGTTCAACCGCGACCTGCTGCAGGCAACGATGGAGAACGTGAGCCAGGGCATCAGCGTCGTCGACGCGGACTTGCGGCTCGTCGCCTGGAACCGGAGGTATCTCGATCTGTTCGACTACCCGGCGAACCTGCTCTACATCGGCAAGCCGATCGAGGAGGTACTCCAGTACAACGCGATACGGGGCACGTTGGGTGCAGGGGACCCCGCGCAGCTCGTGGCGCGGCGCATGGGCCACCTGCGGCGCGGCTCAGACTACGTCTATCAACGGGTGGGGCTCGATGACACCGTGCTCGAGATCCGCGGCAACCGCATGCCCGGTGGGGGCTTCGTGACGAGCTACACGGACGTGACCGGGTACAAGCGCACCGAGGCGGCGCTCGAGCAGCGTGTGCTCGAGCGCACCCGTGCGCTTTCGGCCATGAACGAAGAGCTGGTGGCCGCCAAGTCGGCGGCCGAGCACGCCAACCTCGGAAAGACGCGCTTCCTTGCGGCCGCGAGCCACGACGTGCTGCAGCCGCTCAACGCCGCGGGCCTTTTTGCCGGGGCGCTGCTGCAGAAGCTCGACCAGCCGGAACAGAGGGCGCTCGTCGGCGACATCGAACAGTGCCTGCGCGCCGCCGAGGGTGTGCTCAGCGACCTGCTCGACATTTCGAAGCTCGATGCCGGCGTGGTGCAGGTGCGGCTCGCGGACACGCCGGTGCAGGAGCTGCTTGGCGCGCTCGAAGCGGAGTTCGCGCTCACGGCGCGCAATCGCGGGCTCGAGCTGCGCGTGCGCCCGAGCCGCGCGATCGTGCGCAGCGACGCGCGGCTCCTGCGGCGCGTGCTGCAGAATTTCGTCGCCAACGCAGTCCGTTACACCGCCCGGGGCGGTGTCCTCGTCGGCTGTCGCCTGCGCGGCAGCCTGCTGCGCATCGAGGTGCGGGACACAGGCCCGGGGATCGCAGCCGACCAGCTGGACCGCATCTTCGAAGAGTTCTATCGGGTGCCCTCGCCGCAGGCGGGCGCGGCAGGCACCGGCAAGGGCTTCGGCCTCGGTCTTGCTATCGTCGACCGCATCGCGCGGCGGCTCGGCCACGCGCTCCTCGTGCGCTCGGTGCCGGGCCGTGGCTCGGTTTTTGCCGTCGACGTGCCGCTCGGTGTGGCAGCGTTGCCGGCAGTGCGGACAGCGCGCCCCGTGCGTGCCGTGGGCTCACTCGCCGGCGTGCGCGCGCTCGTGATCGACAATGATGCTGCGGTACTGCGTGCCATGGTCGTGCTGCTCGAGTCGTGGCAGTGCGAGGTGCGCGCGGCGACCTCAGGGTACGAGTTGTCGCTGCCCGCCGACTGGCGTCCCGATGTCCTGATCGTCGACTACCATCTCGATGGCGGGGTCACTGGTGTCGTGGTCGCTGCACGGATTCAGGTCGATGCGGGCGTCGAGGCGCCGCTTGTCGTCGTCACGGCGGATGGGGCCGACGCGACGCGCCACGCAGTGGAGGCCGCCGGTGGCGTGTACCTGCGTAAGCCGGTGCGGCCACTCGCGCTGCACAGCGTGCTGCGGCGGGTCGTGATCCGTGGCGACGTTCAGGCTTCGAGGGAGAGCGAATCGGTGTCGTGAATCTCGAGTGATCTGAAGACGAGGGTGGCCTGCGTGCGGTTGCGCGCGCCAAGCTTGGCGAGCGTGGCTGACACGTGTGCCTTGGTCGTCTGTTCGGTGATGCCGAGTTCCGCCGCGATCTGTTTGTTGAGCTTGCCGCGCGCGAGCAGTTCGAGCACGCGGTACTGCTGCGGCGTCAGACTCGCGAGGCGGGCCGCGACTGCAGCCGGGCCACTGGCGGTCACGGCCGTTGCCTCGAGGGCAGCCGCCGCAAACCACTGCCCGAACGCGAGCACCGTGCGGATCGCGGCCACGAGATCATCGAGCGGCGCCGACTTCGGTACATAACCTGCGGCACCGAACTCGAGCGCGGCACGGGCGACCGCGGCACTTTCATTCGCCGACACCACGATCACCGCCATGGTCGGATGCTGGCTGCGTAGCCAGGCGAGCGGAGCGAAGCTGCGGCTGCCTGGCATCATGAGGTCGAGCAGCACGAGGTCGGTGTCGGGGCTCTGCGTGGCCGCGGCGCGCAGCGAACCGGCATCGGCCACCTCGATTACCTCTGCCGTGCCGAGTGCCTCCAGCACCGCGCGGCGCAACGCCGCGCGAAAGAGCGGATGATCATCCGCGATCAGCACTGTCCGACAGGCGGGCTCCTGCATCCCGCGGGCATTCTCGCAGGCTCACGGGCAGTGGGCTACGGGCTATACGGGCTACGGGCGGCGGGCCAGCGCGTTCTTGTGCGCCTCTGCGCGGCAACCCGCTCGCCGCGCCTGATATGCCCGCTCGGGTGCAACATTGATCAACATCAACAGACGGTTCTTGCCCGCCGCCCGTTGCCCGTCGCCCGTGGCGTGCTACGCTCGACCGCCCCGCTGCTGCCTTATGGGGCCATGGTCTCCACCGAAGTCTTCGTCATACTCATCCTCGTCCTGCTGAACGGCTTTTTCGCCCTCTCGGAGATGGCGCTCGTCTCATCGCGCCGCGCGCGCCTGCAGGTGCGCGCCGAACAGGGCAGTCGCGGTGCCCGGATCGCGCTCGCGCTCCTTGAAGACTCGACCAGCTTTCTCTCCGCCGTGCAGATCGGCATCACGCTGATAGGCATCGTAACGGGCGTCTACAGCGGCGCGACCCTTGCGGCCCATCTCGACGATGTGATCGCGGCGTGGGGTGTGCCGATGGCATATGCTGAAGAATTCGCGTTCGCCACGATTGTGGTGGTGATCACTTTCGTCACCCTGATCCTCGGCGAACTTGTACCGAAACGCATCGCACTCGAGAACGCCGAGAGTCTCGCGATCCTCGTCGCGCCCTTGATGCGTGGCTTTTCGCTCGCCATGACGCCGTTCGTCTGGCTGCTGCGTGGTGCCGTCGACGTCCTACTGAAGCTGGTGCCGGTTCCCGCGGCTTCGCAGAAGTCGGTCACCGAAGACGACGTGCGCGCGATGATCGCCGAGGGTACGCGCTCCGGCGTGTTTCTTGCGAGCGAGAAGCGCTTGATCGAAGGAGTGCTGGCGCTCGCCGACCAGCGGATCGGCGCGGTGATGGTGCCACGCCAGGATATTGTCTGGCTCGATCTGGACGAGCCGCTGCCAAATCTGTGGCAAGAGGCGAAGGAGAGTGGTCACGCGCGCTTTCTCGTGGCGCACGGTTCGCTCGAACAGCTCGCCGGTGTGCTGACACTCGCGGATCTCAGCGAGGCCTTGCGTCGTGGCAGCCTCGATCCCGGGCACGACATCGTGCCCGCGCTGCACGTGCCCGAGAGCATCACGGTGATGCAGATGCTCGACCAGTTCCGTCGCTCGAGCACGCACCTCGCTGTCGTCATCGATGAGTACGGCGTGGTCGAGGGCATCGCGACGCCCATCGATATCCTGAAGGCGATCGCAGGCGAGCTGCCCGATGTCGGCAGCCGCGAGCGACCCGAAATCCTCGCGCGCGAGGACGGCTCGCTGCTCATCGACGGGCACCTGTCGATCGACGAGCTGCAGCGCAACCTCGGGCGACGCGACATGGTCTCGGGCGAATATCACACGGTGGCCGGCTTCGTGCTGGCGCGCCTCGGCCGCATACCCAAGGCGGGCGATATCGTCACCTGGCGCGGACTGCGCATCGAGGTCGTCGACATGGACGGCAAGCGGATCGACAAGGTGGTGGTCGTGAGGGCGGGTTGAGCGTGACGGGCGACGGGCAACGCGCGACGAGCGGCGGGCGGCGGGCGGCGGGCAAGAGGCGTCGCCTGGTCTTCGGCGCGCGAAGCACGCCTCTGGCCCATTGCCCGTCGCTCGCCGCCCGACGCCCGGGTCGGCGTCAGCGCGGCGCCATCTCCCCATCGGCGCGGATCTCCAGCGCGCCGTCGGGAAACGCCGTGGCCGTCAGCTCCCGGATGAGCGCGAGTGCCCGCGCCTGCGGATCGATCGAGGGGCCGTCGGGTCGCAGCTGGATCGTCGAATCGATGTGCCCGCTGCGAAAGCGCCCGTCGGCATCGAGACGGGCGGTGAGGATCGGTGCGATGCCGCGGTTGCCCTCGACACCGATGCCGTAATACGTCGCGAAGTTACCGAGGCTGTAGGCGATCAGCCGGTCGCGATAGAGCTCCATCGCGCGCGGTACGTGCGGGCCGTGGCCGAGCAGCAGGTCGGCACCGGCGTCCACCATCGCGCGCGCGAAGAACACGACATCACCACGATCCTCGCCGACATAGTACTCGCGACCGAAGGGGAGACGCTCCGCGCCGTCGCCTTCGGCGCCTGCGTGGAACGAAACGATCACGATGTCATTCGTGGGGGCGAGCGCGCGCACGCGCTCTACCGCGATGTCGTGATCGTTGAGTGAGTTCGCGCCGACGTTCGGCGTGAACGCGATCATCGCGACGCGCACGCCTTTCACCGTCATCTCGGCCCAGGTGCCTTCGCGCCCCGAGTGGCGGATGCCCACCGCGTCAAGCGCGGCCATGCTTGAATCACGGCCCACCTCGCCGAAGTCGCGCGCGTGGTTGTTCGCAAGACTCAGGAGGTCGAAGCCCGCGGCGGCGAGGTATGCCGCGTAGCGCGTGGGGGTGCGAAAAAGAAAACAGCTCGTCGAGGCGCCGCACTTCTTGACCGGCTCGCCGCCATCCATCAGCACGCCTTCAAGGTTACCGAATGCGATGTCGGCCGCCGACAGGATCGGCGTGACGTGACGCAGAAAGCCGGCGCCGTCGTCATCCGGCAGGATGTTCTGCGGAAAGTCGGTGCCCAGCATGATGTCACCGACCGCGGCAATCGAGATCACGGTGGGCGACGGGGGTGGCGGAGGCGGTGGTGCAACCTCTGCGGGTGGCGGAGGCGGGGCGGGAGGTGGCGGTGCCGTCGCGCAGGCGCCGAGTACCGCGGCGGCTGCGATCAGGATCGCAATCGCGCCGGAGCGTATGCGGTCACCCTTGAGTGTCAACACGGCCGATCCACCAGTACACATAGCCCGAATCCCACGGCTCCGCGGTATGCGTGATGAGTGGCGACAGCGCCCAGACGGCTGCCCCCGCTACAGTGGCCCATGCAGCAAGCGCGGCGTACGACGGGCAGCTTGCGCGCTTCTCGTCCATGTTCAATCCCCGACGCGAATGACGAGTGCGTCGATGTCCGCCGATCGCAGCCGGTCGCGCACGCGGTTCAATTCCTTCAGATCGGCGATCGGGCCGATGCGGACACGATGCCACACGTCGGCGTCGACCGCGACGCGCTGCACGACGGCCTGGATGCCCTGCAGCGCAAGTTGCGAGCGCACGCGCTCGGCGTCGGGTTGACTGCGGTAGGAGCCGGCCTGCAGGACATAAACGCCGGGGCGCTCGACCAGGGATGCCGGCGCGTCGCGCTTGACCTCGCGGTCCTTCTCCGGCACCACGACTTCGAACTTCGGCAGCATCTCGTAGAAGTCGTACTGTTTGCCGGCCGCTTCTTCGTCCGCGGGTGCCGCGTCGGCGGTCCCAGTCGCGGCACGTGGCTCGGGGCGGGGCAAGTCGCGCTCGCCGGAAGCCTGCAGCGCGCGCTGGTTCATCACGACGAACACGAGCAGCGCGACGACGAGACCGCAGCCGAGACCATAGCCGAACTGCCGATAGCGGCCGGGGTCGAGCCCGCTGCCGCGGACCGACTTGTAGTCGCGTGCCGTCGGCCTCACATCGATTCCGGTGCGGACACGCCGAGGAGGCCGAGACCATTGCGCACGACCTGTTGAACACCGAGCGCGAGCGCGATGCGCGCGTTGCGCAGGGACGGGTCCTCGACTATGAAAGTCGCGGCGTTGTACCAGGTGTGGAATGCGTTCGCGAGATCGCGCAGGTAATGCACGAGCGTGTGCGGTGTGCGGTTGGCGGCGGCCTGGCGCACGGTTTCCGGGTAACGCACGAGTGCAGTGAGGGCGGCCTGCTCGTGCTCATCGACAAGAAGCCCGAGATTCGCACGCGCAGCCACTTCGTCGTAGCGATAGCCCTTCGCGGCGAGTTGCTTCATGACGCTCGAGACACGCGCGTGTGCGTACTGGATGTAGTAGACCGGGTTCTCGTTCGAGCGCGACTTCGCGAGCTCCAGGTCGAAGTCGAGCGGCTGGTCGTGGCTTCTCATCAGATAGAAGAAGCGGCAGGCGTCGGTGCCGACTTCCTCGCGCAGCTGGCGCAGGGTGACGAACTGGGCGTCCCGCTTGCCCATCGGGATCTTCTCCGCGCCCCGCCACAGACTCACGAACTGGATGAGGATCACCTCGAGACAATCGGCCGGCTGTCCCATCGCGACGAGCCCGCCGCGCACGCGCGCGACGTAGCCATGGTGATCGGCGCCGAGCACATCGACCAGGAGCTCGAAGCCCCGTTCGCGCTTCTCCAGGTGATAGGCGATGTCGGAGGCGAAGTAGGTCTTCTCGCCATTGGCACGCACGACGACCCGGTCCTCGTCGTCGCCGAATTCCGTCGCACGAAACCAGGTCGCGCCGTCCTTCTCATGGAGACGGCCTTGCCCGCGCAGTACCTCGAGTGCATGGTCGATCGCGCCACTCGTCGTGAGCGTGCGCTCGGAATACCAGCGGTCGAACACGACGCCGAAGTCGGCGAGATCGGTTCTGATGTCGGTGAGCATGGCGTCGAGCGAGAAATCGAGCACACGGCGGAAGTCGACTTCGCCGAGGAGGGCGCGCATGCGCTCGATGATTGCGTCGACGTACTTGTCCTTGTCGCCGCCCGCGGGCTCATCGGGCGGCAGCGCCTCGAGGACCGCAGCGGCGGGCCGCCGGAACACGTCGCCCGCGGCCGCCTGAAGTGCCCGCGCGAGCGCGCGCACGTAGTCGCCGCGATAGCCGTTCGACGGAAATTCGAGCGTCTCGCCGCAGGTTTCGAGGTAGCGCAGCCACACACTCACCGTGAGGATGTCCATCTGCCGGCCGGCGTCGTTGATGTAGTACTCGCGGTGTACGGCGTAACCGGTCGCCTCGAGGAGATTGCCGAGCGTGGCGCCGAAGGCGGCCTGGCGGCCCGTGCCGACATGCACCGGACCGGTCGGATTTGCCGACACGAATTCGAGGATCACCCTGCGTCCGCCTCCGGGCTCGGCGCTGCAGCCGTACTTCGCACCGGCCTCGAGCACGCGCCACAGCTCGTCGAGGTTGGCGGCAGCAAACAGGTGGAAATTGATGAAGCCGGCTCCGGCGATCTCTGCGCGCGAGACGAGCGGGCTTGCGGGCAGCGCCCGGATGATCTCTGCCGCGAGCTCGCGCGGATTGCGTCCGGCGGCTTTTGCGAGCCGCAGGGCCACGTTCGAGGCGAAATCGCCATGCCGGGCATCACGGGTACGCTCCACCACGATCGCGGCAGGGTCCGTGGGCGGCAGACGCCCCGTTTCGCCGAGCTGGGTCAGGGCTGCGGCGAGCAGTTTCTCGAGTTCGGTTTTCAAGCGGCCATTTTAGCGGAACCCTGCTGTCAACCGGCAGGTCTCAGCTGCGTTGAACCGATTTGACACATCCCGGAGCCATGCGATGAAACCGATCCTGATTGCCCTGACCCTGATCGCCACGCCCCTCGTTGGCGCCGCAGGCGACCCCCCGGATGCGGGTGGCGACCCCCCGATGAAGGGCGACGCCTCCCTGATCCAGCGCCTCGACAAGGATGGCGACGGGCGTGTCTCGCGCAAGGAGGCGACCGATGCCGCCATCGAGCGTGCCGGGAGTCGTTTCGACCAGCTCGACACGAACAAGGACGGGTTCATCACGAAGGACGAGGTCAACGCCGCGCGCTCCTCGATGCGCGAGCGCATGAAGGAGCGCGCCGGCGAGCACTGGAAAGCCGCCGACAAGGACGGTGACGGTGCGATCTCGCGCAGTGAGGCCGAGGCCAGCATGCCGATGCTCTTCAGGCGCTTCGATCAGCTCGACGCCAACAAGGACGGCAAGATCACGCGCGACGAAATGCCGCAGGGCAAACGCATGGATGGCATGCGACCCATGCCCTCAAAATAGTTCGAGCGGGTCCACGTCGAGCGCCCAGCGGACGCGCCGGGCGCTCGGCAGGTTCTCTGCCATCGGCAGCCACGCGTCCAGGTAGCGATGCAGTGCCGCGCGTTCGGTGCTTTCGACGAGCAGTTGCGCGTGATAGCGGTCGGCACGCCGCGCCATGACCGCAGGTGCCGGGCCGAGCAATCTGATGGCGCGCGGCGCTGCCATCATGCGCCGCGCATCGCCGAGAAACTGGACGGCGTCCTGCAGCGAACGCGCCGAAGCGCGCACCGCGGCGAGCCGCCCGAAGGGCGGCCAGCCGGCGTCGCGGCGCTCCGCGAGCGCAGTCTCGGCGAACCCCTCGTAACCACGCGCCAGGAGGCTCGTGAGGAGCGGGTGCTCCGGATACGCGGTCTGGATGAGCACCTGGCCCGGGCGCACGCCACGCCCCGCGCGGCCTGCCACCTGCACGATCGTCTGCGCGAGGCGTTCGGCAGCGCGAAAATCCGTGCTGAAGAGTCCGTGGTCGGCGTTCAGGACGACCGCAAGCGTCACGTCCGGAAAATCGTGGCCCTTCGTCACCATCTGCGTGCCGACGAGGATGCGTGCCTCACCCGAGGCGACGCGCGCCAGCACCGCGGTCAGTTCCTCGTCGCGGCGCACGACATCGCGGTCGAGCCGCACAAGGCCCGTTTCGGGAAAGAGCGCCGCGAGAGTTTCCTCGACGCGCTCGGTGCCCTGTCCCACGGAGCGCACCTCATACCCGCATTTCGGGCAACGCGCGGGAAGGGGAGCATCTGCTCCACAATGGTGACACTTGAGGCGCGCGGCGCGCGCATGCACGGTGAGCCGTGCGTCGCAGGAATCGCAGCCTGCAATCCAGCCGCAGGCCGTGCACGCGAGCGTCGGCGCGTAGCCGCGGCGATTGAGAAAGACGAGCACCTGGCCGCGCTCGTCGAGATGCCGGCGCATGGCTTCGACGACGAAGGTGGAAAGCCCGTTGCGCATGGCCTCGGCGCGCAGGTCGACGAGTGCAAGCCGCGGCGGCAACGCCACTCCGGTGCGCCGCGGCAACATGAGCCGCGCATAGCGGTCCTGCTGTGCATTGTGCAGGCTCTCGAGCGAGGGTGTCGCCGAGCCGAGCACGATCGGAACGCCGGCGCGCTGTGCGCGCATCACCGCGACGTCGCGCGCCGAGTAGCGAAAGCCGCCTTCGTGCTGCTTGAACGAGGCATCGTGCTCCTCGTCGATCACGATGAGCCCGAGCCCCGCGAGCGGCGCGAACACTGCCGAGCGTGTGCCGAGCACGATACGCGCGTGACCGGACAAGGCATCGCGCCAGGCTGCGAGCCGCGCCGTGCCCGTGAGGGCCGAGTGCAAGGTTGCCATCGGCACCGCAAAGCGCGCAGCGAAGCGGCCAACCAGCTGCGGCGTGAGGCCGATCTCGGGCACGAGCACGAGTGCCCGCCCGCCACGCGCGAGCACCCGTTCGACGAGCCGCAGATACACTTCCGTCTTGCCGCTGCCGGTGATGCCGTGGAGCAGGAAGGCGCCGAAGCGGCCCTGCCCCGCCTCGATCGCGTCGACCGCGGCTTTCTGCTCGGGCGTGAGGTGGAAGGGCGAGGGGCGCGCCGTGCCAAGGGCAGCATCCGCGCCGATGGCAACGTCGGTGCCGGATGTGTCCGGCGCCGCGTGCGTCGCGGCCCAGCCGCGCTTGACGAGCGCGTGCGCGGCGTCGCACGCCCCGGTTCCCAGTGCCGCGAGCGCTTCGGCATCGAGGCCGCCGTGTTCGATGAGCGCTGCCAGCACGACTCGCTGGCGCGGCGCGCGACGCAGCGCGTCCGCGGCGTGTGCCGCCGCGCCGTCCGCGGTCGCAACCCACAGTTCGCGCAGGGCGCGCGCGGGTGCACCTTCGCGTGCGAGCTTCGGCAAGGCCGCGAACAGCACTTCGCCGATCGGGTGATGGTAGTAGTCTGCGGCCCAGCGAAGCAGCGCGAGCAGCTCTGCGTCGAACACTGGCCCGGGATCAATGATCTCCTGGACGCGTTTCAGCTTCTCGCGCGGCAGGTCCGAGCTGGTGGCGAGCTCAAGCACGACACCGATGAGTTGACGACGACCGAACGGAATGCGCACGCGCGCGCCGGGCTGCGGCTCGGCCTCGCCCGCGAGATAGTCGAAGGTCCTGCGCAGCGGCGTGTCCACCGCGACGCGTACCACTTTGAGCTTTGTGTTCAGAAAACGCCGTGTGAAAACATGTACTTGCGATCTACGTCAACGAACCATCCGCGAGCGCGTTATCTTCCGTCATGGACGCTCTTGCGGCGTGGCCGCGCGCTTATAGCATGACCATTGCCCGAGGCGACGGCCACGACATGCACGATGCCACAGAGGCGCGCAGCGCCGCCTTCGATCAGTTTTTCGTCGCGGTCGAGCGCAAGGCATTTCGCATCGCGCAGCTGGCGCTGCGACAGGAGGACGATGCACTCGACGCCGTGCAGGATGCGATGCTGCAGCTCGTGCGCGCCTATGGGGCGCGACCCGCAGCGGAGTGGAAACCCCTTTTCTATCGTATCCTCGAGAACCGTATTCGTGACGTACAGCGACGCCGCAAGGTGCGCGGGCGGGTCTTCGCCTGGTGGCCGACGCGCGGCCCCGATGCCCACGACGATGGCGATGGCGATGCCGGATTTGACCCGGCCGCCAATGCACCGAGCCCCGAGGCTGGCCCGCAGGTGCTCATGGAGACCGAGCAATCGATGGCATTGCTTGGCGAGTTCCTCGCGCAGCTGCCTGCGAGGCAGCGGCAGGCGTTTCTGCTCCGGAACTTCGAGGAACTCGATGTCGCCTGCACCGCGGCTGCGATGGGGTGCTCGGAAGGCAGCGTCAAGACTCATTACTCCCGCGCCGTGCACACATTGCGCGCACGGCTCGGCGCCGAAAACGGGGAGGCCGCGTCGTGACTGATTTCGAAAGCCGCACTCGCGCTGTGCTCGAGGCGAGCGTCCTGCATCTCGACGGACGCGTGCGATCGCGTCTCACGCGCGCGCGGCACGCCGCGCTTGATGAAGCACGGCGCGCTCACCGTCGCCACACGGTCTGGTGGCCACTCGTACCGGCCGCAGCGTTCGGGGTCGCGGCGGTGATGGCCATCGCGTTGTGGTCGCAGCGACCCGAAACAGCGCAGGCGCCGGTGGTCCAGGTGGCGACCTCGCAGGACGCGCAGGGCGGGGAAGACCCGGCGCCGCTATTCGCGTCAGCATCGGGCGACGAGATCGATTTCCTCCTCGGCGAGGACCTCTTCGAGGATGCATTGCGGGCAGAGCCGGCGGGCTGAGAGCGGCGAGCGACGCGCCACGGGCAACGCGCAACGCGCCACGGGCGACGGGCTGCGGGCCAGAAGCGCTGCCGAGTCGGGCGCGTGCCATCGGGATCCATGCCACACTTCCTGCGCCAGCGACGCTATTCTTGGGTGCGCTCGCGCGATGTTGTGCAAGCAAACGCCTCTGGCCCGCCGCCCGTCGCCCGCTGCGCGCTGCCCGCCGCACTATGCGCGCTCACCGGCAAGCTCGCTTCCCGCGCGCACCACATCGGCAAGCGTGCGGCAGCCCAGTTTCTCCATCATCCGCGCCTTGTAGACCTCGACCGTGCGGGGGCTGATCTCGAGCTGCTGCGCGATCCCACGAAGCTGGCAGCCTTGCGCGAGCAGGCGCAGCACCTCGCGTTCGCGTGGTGTCAGACGCCCGAGGCGCTCGGCCGCCGCTGCCCTGGCGTGCGCCACAGTGTGTTGCTCGGCGTCGATGCGGATCGCGTTGCCGAGGACGTCCATCAACACGGCATCGTCGACCGGTTTTTCGAGGAAGTCGACCGCGCCATTCTTGAGCGCTGCGCGCGCAGTCGCGACGTCGCCATGTGCCGTGAGCACGATCACGGGAAGCAAGATGTCGCGCGCCTTCAATTCGGCCTGCAGCTCGAGTCCCGACATTCCCGGCATCTGCAGGTCCGCAAGCAGGCAGCCGCGCCACTCGCTTCGATAGGTCTCGAGAAAATGTTCGGCCGATGCAAACACCTGGGCCCGCAGCCCCCGCAGCGAGATGAGCAGGCTCAGCGCGTCGCGGATCGCGGCGTCGTCATCGACTACAAAGACGGTGGCGTCACTCACGTTTCGCCCGCAAGTGGCAATCGCAGCTCGAACCTCGCCCCGTTCCCATTGCCTGCCTCCCGGTATTCGAGTTCGCCGCCCTGCGCGCGCAGCAGCGAACGGCTGATCGCGAGCCCGAGCCCCATGCCGCCCGGCTTGGTCGTGACGAAGGGTTCAAAGACGCGCGCAGCGATGTCCGTCGCGACGCCAGGACCGGTGTCGGCGACCGCAAGATGCACATGGCCGTCGCGCTGTTCGGCGCTGATCTCGATGCGCTTCACGGCGTTGTCCGCGGCAGTCATCGCATCGATTGCGTTCGCGACGAGATTGTGAAGCACGATCTCGAGTTGCGTCGGGTCAGCGGAGATCGCGGGCAATACCGCGCTCACGTTGCAGGTGAGCTCTACGCCCGCGCGGCGCAGTCGCTCCTGGAACGCGCCGCACACGCTGCTGCACAGCGTCGCGAGCGAGAGTGGCGCGCGCGCCATCTGCCCCGTGCTGTAGAAATCGCGCAGTCTTCGCAGCACCGCGGATGCACGTATCGCCTCGCTCGCAGCCTTGCCGAGCGTTTCGGGCAGGCGCGTGTCGCGTTCCTCACCGGGCGTCGCGAGGATCTCGGCAGCGCGCAGATAGGATACGAGCGCCGTGATCGGCTGATTCAACTCGTGCGTGAGCGCCGAGGCCATTTCTCCAGCCGTCGCAAACCGCATCGCGCGCGCGAGCGCCTCGTCGCGTTCGCGCAGTTGCGCCTGCGCGCGCAACCGTTCGCTGACGGTGGCGCCGAGGATCAGCGCCGTCAGATTGAGTGTCAGCATCAGGAATTGCAGTTCGAAGAGCGGCGGTGCCGCGCCCACGTCCTTGACCATGAATGCGAGCCCGATCTGGATCGCGAGCGCGCCCACGACGGCGCCGACCACGCCCCAGCGCAGCGCGATCCAGATCATCGGCACGAAGAGAGGATAGAAGAACCGCAGCGCCTGATCCGCGAGCACCACGAAAATGATCCACATCGTGAAGCCCAGCACCACGAACTGCAGCAGCACTTCGCTGCGGCGCGCGCGCAGCGCAGCGAGGCCCTTGCGCCACGACGGTGCCCACATGAGCAGCGGCGTGAGCGTGAGCACGCCATTGAAGTCGCCGACCCAGTAGCGCCCCACGCCGCCGAGGGCCACGTCTCCGGGCAGGGCGCCCATCGCGAACATGATCGCGATGAATCCCGCGCCTACAAAGAGCGTTGCGCCGAGACAGGCAGCGACGAAGCGCGCGGCGTCCACGGGCGTCGAGACGAGCGAGGCGCGGCCCTTGCGACGCAGGACGGCAGCGAGCCCCGTGTAGGCGATTGCGATCCAGATCGAGGTCGCAATCGCCGCGACACTACCTGCAGGGACATCGCGTACGACGACCTCCGAGAGCAACGCCGCGAGCGCCACGGCCGCTGCCCCACGCGAGCCCTGCCAGATCAGGAACGCGAGGGCGAGTCCGGTCTGGGGGTTCCAGGGCGTGATACCAAGCTGCAGGACCGGCTGCAGGTAGCTGAGCCAGTCGACGAGGACGTATGCAACGATGAACAGCGCGGAATCGAGGAGATAGCCAGCGCCGGGCAGGGGGTACGCCCGGCGCCGACTGGAACCG
>WBZY01000068.1_pt1 | contig 113918 bp, 109 predicted proteins | sample 5204191 | NCBI WGS metagenome assembly WBZY01 (sample SAMN12344363, study PRJNA552823) | activated sludge metagenome | biome: Activated sludge suspended growth; feature: Anammox Sidestream; material: Wastewater; isolation source: activated sludge from anammox sidestream of wastewater treatment... | reverse complement strand
GCCGCGGCCTTCAGCAAGGCGGGCTGGTCGTTGATCAGGTCGTTGGGGTGGCCCGAGCCGAGGGTGTCGAACTCGTGCAGGTACTTGGTGACCATCGGCGGCTGGGCGACCGTGGTCACCGGCGCGGTGAGGAGGACAAGGACCAGGACCCATGGGTGGCGATGCGTACGCATGGGAGGGTGGAGAGGGGGGTGTGTCGAAAGTAAGCAATACCTGCTCGCCGTCCCCGGGGGAGCGCTCGGCCGCGGTGCGTTCCTGCGCGCACCGGCCGGATCCCGTGACGGCAACAACCGCCCCGCACCGCACCTTTGCACTTCCGGCAGGCTCCACGTGCCTGCCGGGCATCGCATGCGCATCGGCATTGTTTGTTACCCCACTTTCGGCGGCAGCGGCGTGGTGGCCACCGAGCTGGGCATCGCCCTGGCCGAGAAGGGCCATACGGTGCACTTCATCACCTACGACCGGCCGGTGCGGCTGCGCGACGTGGAGGGCCGCGTGCTGTACCACGAGGTGCGGGTGAGTGATTATCCGCTGTTCGACTATCCGCCGTACGAGCTGGTGCTGACCAGCAAGCTGGTGGACGTGGCCGGGCACGAGGGGCTGGACCTGATCCATGTGCACTACGCCATACCGCACGCCAGTGCGGCCTGGATGGCGCAGCGGATCCTGCGCACGCGCGGCATCCGGGTGCCGTTCATCACCACGTTGCACGGCACGGACATCACCCTGGTGGGGCGCGACCCGAGCTTCGAGCCGGTGATCACCTTCAGCATCGAGCACAGCGATGCGGTCACCGCCGTGTCCGAGAGCCTCCGGCGCGACACGTGCGCGCACTTCCCGGTGAAGCGCGACATCCGGGTGATCCCCAACTTCGTGTGCATCGACCAGTATCCGTCGGGCCCCGATGCCGCGATCCGACAGCGCTACGCGGCCGACGGCCGCAAGCTGCTGGTGCACATCTCCAACTTCAGGCCGGTGAAGCGTGTGGACGATGTGGTGCAGGTGTTCCGCCGGGTGCGCGAGCGCATGCCGGCCCGGCTGCTGCTGATCGGCGACGGCCCCGAGCGGCAGCGGCTGGAGAACCTGTGCCGCCAGCTGGGGACCGGCCCCGACATCCTGTTCCTGGGCAAGATCACACGGCCCGAGGAGGTGCTGGCCGGCTGCGACCTGTTCGTGCTGACCTCCGAGAGCGAGAGCTTCGGCCTGGCCGCCCTGGAGGCCATGGCCTGCGGGGTGCCGGTGGTGAGCACCGATACCGGCGGCACGCCCGAAGTGGTGGAGCACGGCGTGAGCGGCCTGCTGAGCCCGGTGGGGGACGTGGAGCGCATGGCCGGGCACGCGGTGACCATCCTCGGCGATCCGGCCACGCAGCAGCGCTACCGGCAGGGGGCGCTCCGGCAGGCCGCGCGGTTCGACGTGCGCACCGTGCTGCCGCAGTACGAGGCGCTGTATGCGGAGGTGCTCGGCAAGGCAGCGTCATGATGGAGTTCCTGAGCGACCGGGTGAGCGTGCAGCGCAAGGCGGGGACCACCACCGTGGTGATCAGCCCGCGCCTGCCGCGCGGACAACAGGCACTGCTGCTGGCGTGGACGGTGGCGTGGACGTGCTGCGGCATCGCCGTGGCCATCGTCGGCCTGGGGCTTCCCGCCGGGCGGGAACGCAGCTTCGCCCTGGCCTACCTGGCCTTCTGGGCGTACTTCGAGTACCGCCTCGTGCGGGTGCTGCTGTGGCGCCTCAAGGGTTTCGAGAAGTGGCGCGTCAAGGACGGGGTGCTCACCGTGAAGGACGACATCCTGGGCTTCGGGCGCGCCACGGACCACTTCGTGGAGAACATCCGGGAACCGGGGCTGCTGGCGGTGGACCGCCGTTCGTGGGCCTGGCAGCTCAACGGGTCGTTCTGGGTGATGGGCGGCGAGCGCATCGGCTTCGAGCACCACGGGCGCAAGGTGGCCCTTGGCAAGGGGCTCACCGAGCAGGAGGCCGTGCGGCTGGTGAAGGTGCTCAAGGAGGCGCTGCGGCAGGCCCGCCGGCCCGAGGGTCGGCCGTAATACCACTTCGCACCAAGGAGTAGGCCGATCTGCTCGGTCTTTTTCCACTTGACTTCTCCGTCGTGATCGTTCCGTAGCACCGACCCTCGGTAGCTCCGCTCCCTGCGGTCCACGCCTTCGGCGTTGCAACGACCCCGTCGGATCGTCCAGTGAAAAAATCCCTTCGCACCTCTAGCCTACGCCTTAATGTGAAATGGTATAAGCGATCCCGTTCGCGGACGCGGGCCGCCACGATGCGGACGCATGAACGGCCTTCGCCTGGGGCGCACACCCTGCCGGCGATGCGCTACGGCTCGATGCGGAAGGCGTTGCCCCGCAACCGGCGCGTGGGCGTGCCGTCGATCACCGAGGCCGCCACCATGGCCCGGGCCACCGGGGTCGCCAGGGCCTCATCCACCGTGCGCACGGCCCCTGCGGGCACCCCGGCCGCCAGCAGGTCGCGCAGCAGCGCCTCGCGCGTGGACCGGGCGATGGCGGCACCCAGCGCGGGGGCCAGCAGGGCGCGGTGGCGCACCCGGTCGGCATTGCCCGCGAAACGCACGTCGGCCGCCAGCGCCGGCACGTCCAGCACGCGGCACAACGCCTTGAACTGGGCGTCGCTGCCCACGGCCAGGATGATGCGGCCGCCATCGGCACAGGCGAACAGCTCGCCGTACGGGGCGATGTTGGGATGCAGCGTGCCCATCGGCGCGGCCACCTGCCCCGCCATGAGCCAGTTGGTGGCCTGGTTGATGAGGCCGGTGAGGGCGGCCTCCTCCAGGGAGACCTCCACGTAGGCACCGCGCCCGGAGGTGGACCGCTGCAGCAGGGCCAGCAGGATGCCTTCCTTCAGCTGGTGGGCGGCCAGCACGTCGATGAGGGCGATGGGCACCTTGGCCAGCCGGTCGCGGTCCGCGCCGGTCATGCTCAGGTAGCCGGTCTCGGCCTGCAGCACCACGTCGAACGCGGGACGGTGCGGGTCGTCGGCGAATCCCTTGATGTGGCCATGCACCAGCCGGGGGTTCAGCGCCCGCAACCGCTCGCGCTGCAAGCCCAGCTTCCCGGCGTCGGCGGCCAGGTGGTTCGTGATCAGCACGTCGGCCTCGGCCAGCAGCGCGTCGGTGGCGACCCGTGCCGCAGGGTCCGTGAGGTCCACCGTACGGTGCTCCTTGCCCCAGTTCACGCTGCTGAAATACGCGCTCACCGGTGCGGCGGGATCCTCTTCGGGCAGTTTCCAGCGGCGGGTGACGTCGCCACCCGTGCGTGCGTTCTCGAGCTTGATCACCCGCGCGCCCAGCTCGGCCAGGAACATGCCCACGGCCGGCCCGGCGAGCACCGAGGCGGTCTCCACCACCAGCAGGTCCTTCAGCGGTCCCATTGCGGCCTCAAGTGTAGCACGCGGGCAGGCCGCACCGGCCCGGCGCGCAAGAAAAAGCCCCGCCGCGTGCGCGGCAGGGCGATCCTCCAAGTGCCCAGGACTGGACTCGAACCAGCACAGCCTTTCGGCCACTACCCCCTCAAAGTAGCGTGTCTACCAATTTCACCACCTGGGCAGGGGCCTTCACCGACAGGGGCGCCGGGAAGGGCGACAAATATAGCGGGAACAGCGCAGGTACGGAACGAACAAGGGGGCCCGGGGCCCCCTTGCGCGATGCGACGACCTTCGCGGCTCAGCGTCGGTGCGTGCTGCGGCGCTTCAGCAGGGTCTGCTTCAGCACCAGCACCTGCATGTCCGTGTAGAAGTTGAAGGTGTAGGTGCCGTAGGGCAGGATGGATGTGTTGATGGTCACGATGCTGGTCCAAGGCACCATGGCGTTGTAGGCCACATTTCCCTGGCTGTCGACGAACTCGTAACGGCACATGGGCGTCTGCTGGGTGGGCAGGGCCACGTTCAGCACGTTGTCGAACGGGTTGGGGTAGGTGTAGCTGTTGTTGTTCTGGTTGCCGATGGTGCCGATGGGCAGGATCTGCGCATGGGCGGCGAAGGGGAAGGCACAGGCCAGCAGGAACAGGAGGATCGTGGAACGCATGGGCTCGGTTTTGGTTCGTGGATGCGCGGGGAACGGACCTGCGGGCAGGCAGGCCCGGCGAAGATAATCAGATCGCGCGGGAATCCCTCCCCGTATCGAACGGACCACCCGGCCCGGAACACGAAGGCGATGGTCCCCCTCAGGGTCCCACCGCCTTGTTCCTTGTGACTCCGCTGGGGCTCGAACCCAGGACCCCAACATTAAAAGTGTTGTGCTCTACCAACTGAGCTACAGAGTCTTCCACCGCGTTGTCCGCGGTCAAGGGGCTGCAAATGTAAGCAGCCGCTCCGATGGTACAAGCCATCACTCCTTCTTCTCGATGATCGGGTGCCGCTGGAAGGGCGCCTGCCGGTCGAAGAGGTAGCGGTAGGTGGCCATGCTGCGGTAGTTCACGGCGTCCAGGTTCTGGCACACCTTGATCATGCGCGGGTTGAAGTCGCCGATCCAGGTGAGCACCGTGTCCCGGTACAGGCCGGTCTCCACCAGGTGCTTCTCGGCGAAGACGATCATGGCACCCTCGAGGCCCTTGCCCTGGAATTCCCGGGCCACGCCGAACACGATGCCGGTCATCGTCTTTACCGTGCCGCGCCACTTGTGCCACAGGAACTTGAGCTTGCCCAGCCAGTTGAGGTCGCCGTTCACGTGGCGGAAGATCTCGTTGAGCTCCGGCAGACTGATGTAGAAGGCGACGGGTCGCTCCCGGTGGAAGACCCAGATCAGGATGCGCGGGTCCATCACGGGTTTCATGGCCCGGATGATCTTCAGGGCCGCACGCTGCTCCATGGGCTTGAAGCCGGCGTGGTCCACCCAGGCCGCATTGTACACCGTGCGGAAGTCCTCGGCGAGCTGGTCCACGCTGCGGCCCCGGCCGTCGCGGATGCTGTAGTCGGGGTCGTTCTTCAGCTGGTTGTACTTGCGGTGGAAGATGGGCTGGGCCTTGACGGCCATGCTGCGCTTGAAGAAGAGCTGCTTGTAGTACTCGCGGAAGCCGTAGCCCTCCAGCAGGTCGCGGTAGTACGGCGGGTTGTAGTTCACGCCGTAGATCGGCGGGTCGGTGAAGTTCTCGATCAGCAGGCCCCAGAACATGTTCTTCTCGCCGAAGTTGATGGGGCCGTCCATGGCCTGCATGCCCTGCGCGGCGAGCCAGTCGCGCGCGGCGTCCAACAACATGGCGGCGGCGGCGGGGTCGTTGGGGCACTCGAAGAAACCCATGCCGCCGGTGGGCCGCTCCTCGGTGCGGGCGGTCCTGGGGTTCACGAAGGCGGCCACACGACCCACCGGCACCCCCGCCGCATCGTACAGCACCCAGCGCCGGGCGGCACCCTCCTTGAAGAGCGGGTTGCGCGCCGGGTCGAACACCTTCTCCACATCCTGCCGCAGGTGCGGGATCCAGTTGGGGTCGTTGCGGTACACGCTCCAGGGCAGGCGCACCCAGTCGCGCACGCGGCGCGGGTCATCGGCGGGGACGAGCTTCATGCGGTGCGAAGGTGGGGATCATCGGCGAAGTGACCGGCACCCGCACCTTTGCGCCATGCGGGTGGTGCTCACCGGGGCCATGTGCGCGGGCAAGAGCCGGGTGGGCCGGGCGTTGGCCGGGCACCTGAGCCTGCCGTTCGCCGACCTGGACCGGATGGCCGAGCAACACATCGGCGGCGCCATCGCCCCCTACTTCGCCCGGGCCGGGGAGGCGGCCTTCCGCCAGTTGGAGAGCACGCTGTTGCGGACATGGCTGGACGAAGGCACGCCCGGCGTGCTCGCCACCGGCGGTGGCACGTTGACCGATCCCGCGAACATGACGGCGGCGCTGGAACGGGCCACCGTGGTGCACCTGCAGGTGGGCGCGGAGGAACTGGTGCGCCGGGTGCTGCGCGCGGGCCGCGACCGACCGCTGTACCTGGGCCTGGACGAGGCGGGTGTGCGGCAGCGCACGCACGAACTGCTCGGGGCCCGCACGCCGCTGTATGCCCGCGCCACCCTCACGGTGGACGCCGAGGCCCCGGTGGACGAGGTGGTGCGGCGCATCGCCGCGGCCCTGCACGCCGGTCAGGTGAGCTGAACGCGGTCGCGCTTTCCGAGCTCCACGCTGATATGCTCCTGGAGGGTGGTGCTCAGGGTGAGGCCCACGATGTCCGCCCGGATGGGGAAGGCCCGGTGCCGGCGGTCCACGAGCACCACGGTGGTGAGGCGCTTGAGCGGTGCCTGCACCAGGTGTGCGGCGGCATGCATCAGGGTGCGGCCGCTCATCAGCACGTCGTCCACCAGCACCACGGTGCGGCCGGCCAGGCGCTCCGGCGGGGCCGACAGGCGGATGGGGTGGGCGTGCGGGGCATCCTTGTCCAGGGTGAGCTCCAGCACCTCGGTGCGGAAGGTGGCGATGCCCTCCAGCAGCGTGGCCAGGCGCGCGGCGAGCTTGCTGCCGCGCCCGCTGATGCCCACCAGCACGAGCGCATCCTCGCGGTGATGCTCCTCGTGCAGCTGGTGCGCGATGCGTTCCAGCTTGCGCCGCACCTGGTCGTGGTCCAGGACGAGCGTGGGTCCGTCGGCCATGCGGGGTGCAAGGTAGCGGTACGGCAGGTCAGGGGCACAGCAGCAGGCCCTGCCAGCGCCCGCCCGTGGTGGCCGCGAACCACCAGGCCAGCGGGGCCGCGGGCCGTTCCAGGGCGATGGTGTGCAGGCCGGGCCCGCGCAGGGTGTGCGCCGCGGCGAGGGTCCCGTCGGTGCGCACCAGGCGCAGCAGGCCGGGCGCCGGCACCTCGATGCGCAGTCGGTCCCCCGCGCACCAGGCCCGTACCGCGGACGGCGCCATCTCCGGCAGGCCCACCCCGCCCACGGCCACCGTGGCGCTCGCCGTATCGGTGCGGCCGCAGGCATCGGTGACGTGGTGCAGCACGGTGTAGGTGCCGGGAGCCCCGTAGCTGTGGTCGGGATCCGCGGTGGTCGCCGTGCTGCCGTCGCCAAAGGACCAGGTGTGGGCCAGGGCGTTGTCGGCCACGGCATCGAACTGCACCACACCGCCCCCCAGGTCGAAGGTGCTGAAGCCCGCGTCGGGGTCCAGCACGCCGATGTTCCAGGTGGCCAGGCTGTCGAGCACCACGGCGGCGGCGGCTTGTTGCAGCAGGCCCGCGGTGTCCGGGTGCAGGGCGGCCGGGTGGTAGGCGCCCACGGGGCTGCTGCGGAAGAAGGTGGCGTACATGGTGCAGGCCACCAGGTAGCTGCCGGCCACGGAGGGGTGGCTGCCGTCGGAGGCATAGAGGTCGATGCCCGGGTGCTGGTCGCGCACATGCGCCCAGGCCGCACCGGCGGGAGCACAGGCCGCGCTGTTGTCGGTGGCCATCTGCAGGTAGCGCTCGCGCAGCAACGCCTGCATGCCCGCGTAGGTGCAAACCGGCGGCCAGTTGGCGCAGTTCTGCTGGTCGCCGTTCTCGCGGCCCCACGTCATGTAGAATACCGGGGTGGTGCAGCTGTCGTGCTGCCGCACCAGGTCCACCAGCTGGGCGGCGTAGGGGAACACGTCGGTGTCCACCTGGCCCTGGGGGAAGCTGGGCAGCTGGCTCTGTTCCTGCAGCACCACGAAGTCCCAGGGCTGGGCGTCGATCAGCGCCAGGCTGGTGCTGTTGGTGCTGTGCTGGGCCAGGGTGTATCCGCCGGGCATGTTGGCGTCCGCCACCACGGTATCACCCAGGCTGGTGGCCACCTGCTCCACCAGGGTCGGCAGGTCGTTCACCCCGGTGTAGCTGTTGCCCAGGAAGAGGATGCGGGTGGTCTGTGCGGGCGCGGTGAGCGCCGTGGCGAGGGCCAGTGCGCAGGCCGGCGGAAGGATGAGGTGGCGTTGCATGGCTGGTGGACGGGGATGGTCCGGTGCGGGTTGCCCGGGGCGTCGGCGCGGCGGGCGGTGCCGGTCAGCGGGCGGCGACCGGTGGTCGTGTGATGCCGAAGAGGCTGCTCTCGGGGAAGCGGCTGCCGGTGTACTTGATGATCCGGTCGAAGAGCTCCAGGGTCTCCGGCTCCAGCCTGCGGAAGCGCACGCAGGAACGCCCGCGGTCGTAAGCCCGCAGGTCCTTGTTGAAGGCGTGGAGCAGGTCGTGGTGCATGATGTACAGCGTCATGAAGGTCTTCTGGTTGCCGATGGCGCAGAACGCGGTCCCGTCCAGGGAATAGGTGGGCAGGCCCCGGTGCAGGGATTCCTTCACCCGGGGGAAGGCGCGCAGCACCAGGGCGCGCACCTCCAGGAGCGCCGAGCGGCGCGGCTCGGGCAGGGCGCTGAAATAGGTCTCGCAGGTGTCGGCCTCGATGTGCATGGGCCGGTGAAGATCGCTTCTTGGCGGCAAAGGGGCGTCGAAGGGTTGCGACGGGGTGCGCGGTGCACGCTTCAGTCGCGGGGCGCGTCCATCCACAGCTCGCGGCCGCTGCGGGGACCGATGGAGTTGTGGCAGCGTGCGAAACGGACCCGGGGGAACAGGGGACGGAAGAGCCGTTCGTATTCGGCTTGAGAACCGCCGAACGGAGGGCGGTCCCGGTTCAGCGGATCGTCGAAGAGCACCCCCACCAGCCGGCCACCGGGCCGCAGCATCCTGTGCATGGCACGCACGTGGTCCGGGCGCAGCGCGGGGTCGATGGCGCAGAAGCAGGTCTGCTCCACGATGCGGTCGTAGGTCCCCGTGTGCGTGAAGAGGTCGCCCACCAGCAGATGGTCCCTGGGGAAGTCGGGGCATCGCCGCAGCAGGTCCTGCAAGGGCGCATCGGTGAGGTCGAGCACGAAGACGTTGCGGAACCCGCGCCGGTGGGCGTGCTCGGCCTCGTAGGCGCGCCCGGCCCCGGGGAAGAGGATGCGCAGGTCGCGGTCCTCCAGCTGGTCGATGTATGCGCGCAGCGGGGTGGACGCACCGCCCACATCCCACGGGGTGTCGCCGCGGTGGTAGCGCTCCTCCCAGAACTGGCGGTCCGGCGCCACGGATCAGTCGGTGAGGGCGAAGCGGAACACCATGCTGCGACGGCGTGCGGCGAGGGTGGCCTGCACGGGGTCGTCGTAGGCGCGGTCGCGCCCCTCGAGCATCTGGATCAGCTCCACCAGACCGGCCTCCTTGGCGGCGGGCTCATGGGCGGCGAGCAGCTTGCCGAGCTTGCGGCCGGCCAGGGTGGCGATGGCGCGGGCACGCTGCTCGGCGGTGCTGTACATGGCCTGCAGCACGGCGGTCTGCGCACCTTCGGGCTCGTCGAAGTGCCAGTCGGCCACACGGCCGTCAAGCCCCGGGCGCCCGCGCAGGGCCTCCACCATCGGCCGCAGGGCGGCCCGGTCCCGGGCGGTGACGCGCAGCAACGGCTGCGGTGGTTCGGCATAGAGGGCAAGGGACAGGTCGTCCCCGCCATCCGTGGTGCGCTCCACGGTCAGCCCCATGGCACGCACCTCCTTCTCCACCCGCGTCAGCTCGCGGTCCGCCCGCTCGGCCATCGCGCGCTGCACCTTCGCCCAGTCGGCATTCTCGTCGTACAGCTGGTCGTAAGGGTCGCTCCAGCGCAGTTCGTACACCAGCGCGCCCATCTTCAGGGGCACGGTGTCGTGCACGGTGAGCTCGATGTACTGGTCGGTGATGGCCTGCCCGCAGGCGATGGCCGGGGCGAGCAGCAGGGGAAGCAGGGTGGGGCGCATGGGGGTGGGGGTCAGCGGCGGTCCAGGCGGACGACGGTCTCCACGTGGTAGGTGTGGGGGAACATGTCCACGGGATGCACGGCGGACACAAGGTACTGGTCGTTCAGCAGGGCGATGTCGCGGGCCTGGGTGGCCGGGTTGCAGCTCACGTACACGATGCGGGGCGGGGCCATCTCGCGCAGGCGCATCACCACGTCCTCGTGCATGCCGGCGCGCGGCGGGTCGGTGATCACCACGTCGGGCCTCCCATGGCGCGCCACGAAGGCGGCGTCCAGCAGGTGGCGCAGGTCGCCGGCCTCGAACTGCACGTTGGTGGTGCCGTTGAGGCGGGCGTTGTCGCGGGCGTCGTCCACGGCCTCGGGCACGATCTCGGCGCCCACCACACGTTCGGCGCGGCCCGCCACGAACAGGCTGATGGTGCCCGCGCCGCAGTACAGGTCGTACACGCGCTCGGTGCCGGTGAGGCCGGCCAGGTCGCGCGTGAGGGTGTACATGGCCTGGGCCTGGGCGGGGTTGGTCTGGAAGAAGCTCTTGGGCCCGATGCGGAAGCGCAACGTGCGCCCCGTGGCCCCGTCGGGGAACTCCTCCACCAGGTGGTCGCGACCCGCGTACGTGTGCACCGCCAGGTCCCAGAGGGTGTCGTTGCGCTTGCCGTTCACCGTCCACAGCACGCTGGTGAGCTGCGGGAAGGCCTCCACCAGGGCGCCCAGCAGCGCCTCGCGTTCCGCCGGGCGGTCCTCCCCGAAGGCCACCAGCACCATGCACGCGCCGGTGAGCGTGGTGCGCACCATCACGGTGCGCAGACCGCCGCGGTGCGCGCGCAGGTCGTAGAAGTCCATGCCCAGCGCGGCGGCCCTGGCGCGGATGAAGTTGCGCACGGCATCGCTGGGGTCGGGCTGCAGATGGCACTCGTCCACCTGCAGCACCCGGTCGAAGCGCTGCGGGATGTGGAAGCCCAGGGCGTTGCGGTCGGTGATCTCGCCCAGCGTGCGCAGCTCGGCATGGGTGAACCAGCGGTGCGCGCTGGCGGTGAACTCCAGCTTGTTGCGATAGTGCCGCGTGGCGGGCGAGGGCAGGGTGGGGTGCACCTCCGGCAGGGCCAGCCCCCCCAGCCGCTCCAGGTTGTCGATCACCTGCTGGCGCTTGAACTCGAGCTGCTTCGCGTAGTCCAGGTCCTGCCACTTGCAGCCACCGCAAATGCCGAAGTGCCGGCAGAAGGGCTGCACCCGGTCGGGGCTCGGGGTGACGATGCGGATGGCCGACGCCTCGGCGAAGCTCTTCTTGCGGGTGTGGATCCGCAGGTCGGCCGTGTCGCCGGGCACCGCGCCGGTGACGAAGACCACCAGGCCGTCCAGCCGGGCGAGGGCCTTGCCGTTGGCGCCCCAGCCGGTGATCGGCACGGCGGCCACCTCTTCGGCGGGACGGGAAGCGCGGCGCGGCATGGGCGGCAAAGATGGAAGGTTGAGCCGCTTATCTTTGACAGGCCATGAAGATCCTCCTTGAAGTACCCACGAGCAAGGCCAAAATGATGATCGAGCTGCTCAGGAGCATCTCTTTCGTCAAGGTCGCTCCGTTGAGCAAGGATAAGTCCCGTCGGGTTGACGACCTGATCGAGGCGATGGCGGAGGTCGGCGAGATCAAACGCGGTGCTCGCAGAGGCAAGCCGTTGAAGCAGTTCCTCGATGAGCTTTGAGGTCATTGCGCTGCGGCCCTTCCAGCGCGACCTGAAACGGCTCTTGAAGAAGTATCCCTCCTTGAAAAAGGACGTCGCAACCTTGGGTGCCGTCCTGGAGCGTGACCCCTTCATCGGGAAGTCCCTCGGGAAGGACTGTTACAAGGTCCGACTTTCGATCACGTCGAAAGGCCGCGGAAAGAGCGGTGGAGGCAGGGTGATCACGCATGTTCATGTGGCAGGTGACACGGTGCATCTGCTGGCGCTGTACGACAAGGCGGAGCGCGATACGCTTTCGGACAAGGAGTTGGAACAATTGTTGAGCTGGATACCGGCATAGGGCATGTCGCATGACTTGAAGGTTCGCTGAACGCACGGCCACGAGGCCCTACTTTTGGCGCCTCCGCGCGAAACGCCCGCCCCGCCCGTCATGCCCATCCAGACCAGCATCCGCACCCGCACGCAACAGGCCATCGACCTCGAGGAACGCCACGGCGCCCACAACTACCACCCGCTGCCGGTGGTGCTGGACAGCGGCAAGGGCGTCTTCGTGTGGGATGTGGAGGGCAAGCGGTACTACGACTTCCTCAGCGCGTACAGCGCCGTGAACCAGGGGCATTGCCACCCGCGCCTGGTGAAGGTGATGCAGGAGCAGGCCGCCCGCATGACGCTCACCAGCCGCGCCTTCTACAACAGCGTGCTCGGCGAGTACGCACGCACCGTGTGCACCCGCTTCGGCTACGACCGCATGCTGCCCATGAACACCGGCGCCGAGGCCGTGGAGACCGCCATCAAGATGGCCCGCAAGTGGGGCTACGAGAAGAAGGGCATCCCGGCGGGAAAGGCCAGGGTGATCGTGTGCGAAGGCAACTTCCACGGGCGCACCATCACCATCGTCAGCATGAGCACCGACCCCGACAGCCAGGGCGGCTTCGGGCCCTTCACCCCCGGCTTCGAGGTGATCCCCTACGACGACATCCCCGCGCTGGAGCGGGCGCTGGAGGACCCGAACGTCTGCGCCTTCCTGGTGGAGCCCATCCAGGGTGAGAAGGGCGTGTACGTGCCGGCCGGGGACTACATCCCGCGGGCCATCGCGGCGTGCAAGGCGCGCAACGTGCTGTTCATCGCCGACGAGATCCAGACCGGCATCGCACGCACAGGGCGGTGGCTTTGCAGCGTGCCCGACAGCGAGCGCGACCCCGCCCGGCGCCCCGACGTGGTGGTGCTGGCCAAGGCCCTCAGCGGCGGCATGTACCCGGTGAGCGCCGTGCTCGCCAACGATGCGGTGATGAACGTCTTCACCCCCGGCACGCACGGCAGCACGTACGGCGGCAACCCCATGGGCGCGCGCCTGGCCATCGAGGCGCTGGCCATCGTGGAGGACGAGGACCTCTGCGGCAACGCCGAAAGGCTGGGGCAGCAGTTCCGCAGCGCGATGCAGCAGCTGGTGGACACCTTCCCCTGGGTGAAGCTGGTGCGCGGCCGTGGCCTGCTCAACGCCCTGGTGATCGAGCCCCGCACCGCCGCCGACGGCTCCCCCAGGACCGCCTGGGAACTGTGCCTGCTGCTGCGCGACAACGGTCTGCTGGCCAAGCCCACCCACGGCGACATCATCCGCTTCGCGCCACCGCTGGTGATCACCGAAGCGCAGCTGCAGGAGTGCGTGAACATCATCAGCACCAGCGTACGCCAGTTCGCATAGGTACCCCGAACGGCTCGTGAGCGGCGCGTGCCGCCTACCCGCGGTGGTCATTCCCGGTTGGACGCTGGCGCGCCGCCTTGGGCGCGATGGCGTTCAACGTTTCGGGGCTTGGCGATGGGCGGGATTTTTAGCACCAAAGTTCATACGAATCACAAATGTTGAACCTTGCACAAATGTTTCTACGAGGCACGTCCGCCCGCCTTTTGCCAAACCGCTATTAGTGGCTGGCATTACTTCTGTCCAAATAGTTTTTGATACCATTTTAAACTTCTTAGTCGTTCAATTTCTCGTTCGCTGTTTTTTATTGTTGTTTCCAAATTTGAAATTGCTGCCATATTTCCTTGAATTGTTTTTTCATGTAGCTGTATTGTGCTTTCCGCCTTTGATTTTTCTGTTGTCAAGGTTGAAATATCAGATTTTAGTTTTTCACTGTGCTTTTCAAGGTCTTTGGTTTTGTCAAGCAAGAGTTTAATCACCCTGCTTTGGTCGTTGATTTTTGTCTGCTGACTTAATTTTTCACTTTCTAATTCTGAAATTGTTATACGGTTCCCTTGAATTGTTTTTTGATGTAGCCGTATTGTGCTTTGTGCCTTTGATTTTTCTGTTGTCAAGGTTGAAATATCAGATTTTAATTTTTCACTGTGCGTTTCAAGGTCTTTGGTTTTGTCAAGCAAGAGTTTAATCGCCTTGTTTTGGTCGTTTATTTTTGTCTGCTGACTTAATTTTTCACTTTCTAATTCTGAAATAGAAGCTTGCAATTCTTCATTTTCTTGGGTTTTTGTTACAAGTTCGTTTAATACGTCAGTATGTTTTTGTCTGAATGCACCAAGTCTATTGCCTGTTGCGACAAAGTATTTCCTGAACAAATCAGTTTCAATATCATTTCTAAATTTGATCGCTTTTATAAAATTGTCATATGCCTCTGTGAAATTTAATAATTTAATTTCTTCACGAACTTTTTTATAAAAGAAATCTGCTTTACCTGAATTTAATTCTTGAACAATTAAAGTACTTGGCGTTTCATTTTGTGCAAATTGCAAAACTTGGGGGTCGGTTTTAATTGCTTTATTCTCAATTTTTGTTTTGAGAACTAACCCGTTAAAAGAAGTGCATCTACTTAATGCAACGTAAACCTGTCCCGAAGTAAATGCCGCTCCCAAGTCTGCAATTACTTTTTCAAATGTCAAACCTTGACTTTTGTGAACCGTAATTGCCCAAGCAAGTTTTATTGGGAATTGCGTAAAAGTTCCAATTAATTCTTCTTCAATTTTTTTCTCTTTCTCGTTCCAAGTGTATTTAATGTTGTTCCAAACTTGCTTCTCAACGGTTATCTCATTGCCTTCTGAAATCTCTGCGGTTATCTGGTTATCTTCTATTTTGCTTATTTTGGCAATCTTTCCGTTGTAATACCTTTTTGCCTTGTCGTTTTTGATAAACATAATTTGAGCACCTTCCTTTAATTGCAAAACATTATCAGTAGGCATAATGTTTTCTGGAAAAACCCCGCTAACAGTTGCTTCAAAAAATTTTAGTTCTGTTGGTAGTTCTGCAAGTTTTGTAAGGTTCGTGCTATCAACTAACTTGTTGTGTGTTGCAAGTGTAATATAATTTGCGTGTCCGTTTGGCGAAAAATTCGGATTATATTTTGAGTTGAGCAAATTCAGTTCTTTTGCAGAAACTTGGTTTACACGAACTCGGTTTAGTAGGTCAATAAATTCTTGTTCATTTTGCCTATAAATCTTTTTCAGTTCAATGTAAACAGGTTTGTTTTGCTCAATTACCTTTGAACTAAAAAAGAATGGACTTTTATAGTAAGGTTGTAATAAATTCCATTGCTCAAAGTCTGCAATTGGTGGCAGCTGAAATGTGTCACCAATCAAAATTATTTGCACTCCGCCAAATGGTTCACTTTCCCTACGCCTGAATACTCTTAGCAATCTGTCAACTACGTCAAGCAAGTCGCAACGAACCATTGAAATTTCGTCGATAACGAGAAGTTCCAATTCGTCAAGTATCTTTCTCCTTTCTGTGTTATACTTAAAATGGTCGTATATAGTGCTTTTGTCTGCATCATCAAATTCTGCCCTTGTCCTTAATCGCTTGTCATTAGGAACATATACGCTTGGTTTTATAAGAAAAAAAGAATGAATTGTTTGTCCTCCTGCGTTAATTGCGGCTACACCAGTCGGTGCAAGAATTACTGTATTCTTTGTCGTGGTTTCTCGAAGATATTTTAGAAAGGTTGTCTTACCCGTTCCTGCTTTTCCTGTCAGATAAACAAGTCTATCCGTATGCTTAACAAAGTCTGACGCATAGTTGAACTCTACGTTTGTTTCGTCTAATGTGATATTGTCTATTACTGTCGCCATTGTTCAATGTATGCAGGGTGTTGATTTATGCTTGCCGCCAAGGGTATACGAAGATCTTCGCATATCGCCGGAAGTAGCGGTTGGGTGGATCTTCGTGCTAACGGACAATTGGGGGAGGTTTTGCGAACGTTTTGACGGCGATCTTGTCAAGGTGCGTCCAAGTTATCAATGGGGTTCACGATGCCCTGCGGGTAATGTGTGCTCACATGGGTGTGGATCTCCGCGGCCTTGCTGCGCGAGTGCCCCAGCAGGGTTTGAAGGTAACGCGATCGGTGCTTTTCTCCAAGAGGTGGGTGGCCAAGGAGTGCCTGAGCGTATGCACGGGGGCCGGTGCTGTGATCCCAGCCTTTGCCGTGGCCTGTTTGAAGATCGCCTGAACGCTGGTGTCCGAACAGGGGCCGCCGTTCTGGCCTTCGAAGAGGTACGCCTTCGGCCTGTGCTGCGCGATGTAGGCGTCCAGCTTGGCCAGCACTTTTGGACTTGGGGTCGTGCTCCGGTCCTTTCGACCCTTGCCGCCCCGGATAAGGACCTGCTTGCGTTCGGGGATGGTGTCCGTACGGTGCAGGCGGATCAACGCTCCCAAGCGCGACCCGGCCGAGCACATGCGCATGGGGGAAAGGCAAGGAACCAGCGCCCGGCGACCGGCAGCGCCTGAAGGCGCGCGCGATGGGGCCTTGAACGGGCGTACGGCTACTGCTTGCTGCGGTCCACCTCCTTCACCAGCTTGCCCTTGTCGTAGTGCAGCTCGCGGTACACCTGGCCGTCGGTGCTGTAGTCGTAATGGATGCCGTGCTCCAGGCCGTTCTCCCAGGTCTCCAGGTATTTGCGGGTGCCGTCCTCGTAGTAGTAAGACCACTGGCCGTGCTCCACGCCGTTGGCGAAGTGGCCCACGTACTCCAGCTGGCCGTTGGGGTAGTACACCTTTTCCATCACCTTCTCGGCGTCCTCGCCTTTGCCCTTCATGTAGATCACGACCTCGGGCTTGCCGTTGGGGTGGGTGGAGGCCACGAACTTGTGGGATCCGCAGGCGACCAACAGCATGGACGCCAGGAGGGGTGTGAGAGCCCGCTTCATGCACCGGCGAATGTAGTCCATGGCGGCCACCCGGCGGCGCTGGTCAGAACCAGGCGATGAGCTTCACGTTGAGGCGGCGCGGGGTCAGGTTGTCGGGGATGGCGTAGAAACGACCGCTCACGTCCTGCACCCAGGTGTAGTCGATGGTGTTGTTGATGTTGAGCAGGTTGAAGACCTCGACGCTCACCCACATGTCGTGGATGTGGCGCAGGAAGCCCTTCTTCTCCTGACCGCGGGCGCCGAGCAGCTGCTTGCTGAAGCCGATGTCCACCCGGCGGTAGAGGCCGGTGCGCAGGGTGTCGCTGTAGCGGTCGTCGTTGGGGGGGCCGAAGGGCAGGCGCGTGCCGAAGACCAGGTTGAGGTGCACCTTGAAGGTGGGCCAGCGCGGCATCTCGTCCTGGAAGTAGAGGGCGAAGTTCACGCGCTGGTCGGTGGGCTTGGGGATGTAGCCGGGCTCGATGCGCACGGAGTCCACCGCCACCTGGTCGTAGGTGTACCCGGGGCGGATGGTGTCGCCGGCGGCGTTGAAGCGCAGGTAGTAGAAGTCGTCCAGCAGGTCCTCCTGCACGCTCATCACGCTCACGCAGGCCCACGACTCGATGCCGGGGATGAGCTCGCCGTTGAGCTTGAGGTCCAGGCCCATGGCGTAGGCCCTGGCGTTGTTGCGGCCGTAGTAACGTATGCGCACGTTGTCCACCTCGTAGGGGATCACGTGGTCCATGTGTTTGTAGTAGGCCTCGGTGCTGAGCCGGAAGGGGCGCTGGAAGATGCGCAGCTGGCGCTCCCAGCCCAGCAGGAAATGGATGCTGCGCTGGGCGCGGATGTCGGGGTTGAGGCTTCCGTCGAAGCCGCGCAGCTCGCGGTAGAAGGGGGGCTGGTAGTAGAGCCCGGTGGCGAACCAGAAGCGGTGCTGGCGGTCCACGGTGTCGCCCTTGTGGGTCACGCGTGTCCAGCCCGGGGCGTAGGTGGCCCGCAGGCGGGGGCTGAAGACGGTCTCGCCATTGTAGCTCCACCAGCTGGCGCGCACCCCGGCGTTGAGGCCCCAGCTGCGCCCCGGGCGCGTCTCCCAGGTCCAGGCGTTCTGCACGTAGGCACTGGCGCGGTAGTTCTCCAGGTCGGCGCGGGCCTTCAGCACGTAGTTCAGCTCCAGGTCGTCGCCCTCGCCCTGGGGGATGCTGTAGCCCGCCGAGTCCACCATGGTCCACTCGCTGAGGCGGTCGATGATGCGCTCGCGCCGGCCGTCCACGCCCCATTGCAGGTAGCTGCCGCGCAGCTGTTTGTAGCCCTTGTGCGCCACGGTGACCACCTGGGCGCTCAGGTCGTTGCGCGCATGGTCGAGGTAGCCGCCCACGCCCAGGTTGCGCAGCACCTCGCCGAACTGGTCGCTGCCCAGGTCGCGGTCCAGCTCGTCCAGGTAGTACTCGCCCAGGATGTCGAAGCGCTCGGTCTCGCGGGTGTCGAAGGCGCTGACGGTGAACTTCAGCAGGGCGTCCTTGGCGGCTTTCCAGTTGAGGTTGAGGGCGCCGGTCCAGGTGTCGAACTCGGTGCGTTCGCGCCCTTCGAAGAACACGGTGAAGCGCAGGGCCTGGTTGAAGTTGCCGAACTCGGTCTGCCGGCTCTGGGGCACCAGGCGGTACTGGTTGCTGGAATACAGGCCCAGGAAGCCGAGCTCCACGCGGTCGCTCAGGTCGTAGGTCCAGTAGGATTGCAGGTCCAGGTAGCGCGGGTCGTACTCGCCCTTGGTGTCCAGGCTGCGCAGCAGGTAGGCGTTGGCACGGTAGCGGAAGCCGGTGATCTGCCGCAGGCGCTTGCGGAGCATGGCGCTTTCCAGGTGGACGGCGCCGCCCTGCAGGCTGGCGGTGGCCGAGCCGGCGAAGGCCTTGGGCCGCTTGTAGGTGATGTCGAGCACGCTGCTCAGCTTGTCGCCGTAGCGGGCCTCGAAGCCGCCGGCGCTGAAGTGGATGCGCTCGATGAGGTCGGGGTTGGGGAAGCTCAGGCCCTCCTGCTGGCCGGCACGGACCAGGAAGGGGCGGTACACCTCGATGCCGTTGACGTACACCAGGTTCTCGTCGAAGTTGCCGCCGCGCACGCTGTAGCCCGAGCTCAGTTCGTTGCGCATCACCACGCCCAGCTGCCCGCTCAGCAGGGCCTCCACGCCGCCCATGGGGCTGGGCATGAAGCGGGTGAGCTTGGCGTCGAGGACGGTGATGCCCGCATCGCGCTCCCGCGCACCGCCCAGCACGTCCACCTCGCCCAGGATGTTCTCCGCCAGGGCGATGTCCAGGCGCCGCCGCTCCCCGGGGCTCAGCGTCAGGCGCCGCTCCTGGGTGCTGCCCGCGAAGCTGAAGCGCAGCAGCAGCTCACGGCCGGCGGGCAGGCTCAGGCTGTACAGGCCGGCGTCGTCGGTGGTGGTGCCGTGCGCCCCGTCCACCAGGAACACGTTCACGAACGGCGCGGGCCGCCCGTCCGGCAGGCGCACGGTGCCGTGCACGGTGGCGTCCCCCTGGGCCAGGCCGACCATGGCATACAGGCACAGCAACAGGAGCGTGATCGGGCGCGACATGGGCGGCAAAGTAACGGCCGGGCCGCGAGGTTGGTATGTGTCGTACGTGCGGGCTGCCACCGGGGCCGGCAGGGTGGGGGTGGGGCGCCGCCCGGCCATCAACCGTGGTACACCCGCGAGGCGGCGATCCGCCCGTCCCGCAGCTCCAGCACCTCGCCCACGCGCAGCACCGCCTCACCTTCCACATGCCGCAGGTATTCCATGAACACGGCGTCCCCTTCCGCGATCATGGACGTGGGTTCATAGCGCAGTGTGGGCAGGCGCACGAACGCATCGGCCCACCAATCGCGCAGCGCGTCCTTGCCCTGTACCCAGCCCCGGGTCTCGGGGCGGCGGGCCAGCAATTTGGGACTGAAGTGCCGGGCATCCTCGTGGTACAAGGCCAACAAGGCCTCCAGGTCATGGGCGTTGAAGGCTGCGAACCAGCGTTCGGCCACCTGCCTCGGAGTTGTACCGGTCGTCATGAGGTCGTGCGATCACCGCGGCTTGGGCCGGTAGGTGCCGGGCGGCACGCGGGCGGCGATGGACAGGCGGTTCCACGCGTTGATGGTGGCCACCACGCAGGTCAGGTCGGCCAGCTCGGTGTCGGTGAAGTGGGGCTTCACCGCTTCGAACACGGCATCGGGCACCTGGTCCGCGGCCAGCAGGGTCACCGCCTCGGTCCACGCCAGGGCGGCACGTTCGCGGTCGGTGTACCACGGGCATTCGCGCCAGGCGTCGAGGGAATAGAGGCGCTGTTCCTCCTCGCCCAACGCCCGCAGGTCCTTCCAGTGCATGTCGATGCAATAGGCGCATTCGTTCACTTGCGAGGCCCGCAGCTTCACCAGGTGGATCAGGCGCGGCTCGAGGGAGCATTGGTGCAGGTAGTCCTCCAGCGCGTACATGGCCTGGTGGATGCCGGGGGCGGCTTGCGCGTAGGCGAACCTCTGTGTCATCGGTGGGAAGCGTTGCGGCGAAGGTACCGGTAGGTCGGTGCGCCGGCGACCTGGGCGGTGGATGACCGCAGGGGTCCGACAATTCCTGCATCGAACTTGTATTTAACCGAATGGTTAATTACGTTTGTCCCGTCATCTCTGTCATGGACCGTCTCTCGCTCACCTTCTCCGCACTGGCCGACCCCACCCGTCGGGCCATCCTGGCGCGGCTTTCCAGCGGCCCGGCCTCGGTGAACGAGCTGGCCGCGCCCTTCAGCATGAGCCTGCCGGCGGTGAGCAAGCACTTGAAGGTGCTGGAGCGGGCGCAGCTGATCGCGCGGGGCCGGGAGGCGCAATGGCGGCCTTGTGAGATCAAAGCGGCACCGCTGAAGGAGGCCACCGATTGGATGGAGCAGTACCGGCAGTTCTGGGAGGCGCGCTTCGATCGCTTGGAGGAGTACCTGAAGGAACTGCAAGCCCAAGACAAACCCGCGGCTGGGAAGGTCGCACCCAAACGCAGAAAACATGGAAACAGTAAGTAGCCCCGTCGCCGATCGCGAGATCGTGATCAGCCGCACCATGAAGGCCCCGCGCGCACTGGCGTGGAAGGCTTGTACCGAAGCGGAGCACCTGGATCGCTGGTGGGGTCCGAACGGCTTCTCCAACAAAACACTGGGTATGGACTTCCGCGTGGGCGGCCAGTGGAAGTACACCATGACCGGTCCGGACGGCACGGTGTTCCCCAACCTGATCACCTACACGGAGATCTCGCCGATCGACCTGCTCGCCTACGATCACGGCGACTGGGACAACCCCAAGTGGTTCCAAGGAAGCATGAGCTTCACCGATGCCGGAGAAGGCACCACGGTGACTATCCGGCTCGTCTTCCCCACCAAGGCGGAACGCGACCGAACCGCGGAGCAATACGGCGCCATCGAGGGCGGCAAACAGACCCTCGCGAAACTGGACAACTATCTACGGACCCTCCAAACCCCTTGAGCCATGACCCAGCCCGCAATTTTCAACTTCATCGTCGCCAAAGACGATCGCACCATCACCGTTGAACGCTCGTTCAGTGCCCCGCAGGATGCGGTATGGGACGCGTGGACACGTGCAGACATCCTGTGCAAGTGGTGGGCGCCGAAGCCCTATCAATGCGTCATCGACTCGCTCGACTTCCGTCCCGGTGGCCGCTGGCGCTACAGCATGCAAGGCCCCGAAGGCGACCGCCACCAATGCTTCTTCGACTACGCGGAAGTACGGCCCAAGTCATACTTCTCCGGTCATGACGGTTTCTGCGATGAGCATGGTGTGGTGAATGCAGCCATGCCCACCATGCAGTGGGAGAACATCTTCAGCGCGAACGATACTGGCACGCTGGTACGGATCAAGATCCACTTCAAGTCCGCCGCGGATCTGGAGGCCATCATCAAGATGGGCTTCAAGGAGGGCTTCTCGCTGGGCCTTGATCAGCTGGATGAACTGCTCGCAACCCGAGTGGCATGAACCCGCAATCCGTCAACCCGCAACCTGCCAACCCATAACCCGCGCATCTTGCCACATGATCACCCCACCCGAACTCATCACCACCCAGGAAGTCGCCACCGCCGTGATCCACCTCGTGATCCCCGGCCGCGACATGCCCAAGTACATGGACCCCGCGATCCAGGAGGTCATCAAGACCATCACCGGCCAAGGCATCCAGATCGCAGGTCCGATGTTCTCCTACCACCATCGCCGCCCCAGCGACACCTTCGACTTCGAGGTCGGTTTCCCGGTGAACAAGGCGATCAAAGAGGAAGGCCGTGTGAAGAACAGCAAGCTTCCCGCCGTGCGGGTGGTGCGCAGCGTGTACCAAGGTCCCTATGAGGGGCTGGCACAGGCCTGGCCCGCCTTGCAGCAATGGGTGCGCGCCAACGGCCACGGCGAAACCGGGAAGTTCTGGGAGAGCTACTTGAACAACCCGGACGAGGTGAAGGATCCGAACGAATACCGCACGGAGTTGAATTGGATCGTGGGTTGAGAGATCCACCACAGAGGCACGGAGGGCACAGAGGAAGCCATGACCAAGCGGACGTCAACAACAGGGGCCAGGATAACTGACATGCGGTCGGTGCTGGAAGCGCTGGAAAGCATGGGCAGCAAGCGCGTGCGTGAGGACATGGGCAAGCGCTTCGGCATCCACACGGACAAGGCCTGGGGCGTGATGATGAGCGATATGCAGAAGTTGGCCAAGGCGATCGGCACCGATCACGCATTGGCGCAGCAGTTATGGAAGAGCGGCTGGTACGAAGCGCGCATGGTGGCCACCATGATCGCCGACCCGGCGAAAGTCACGCCGAAGGAGATGGACACCTGGTGCAACGACTTCGATAACTGGGCCATCTGCGACACGGCTTGCTTCAAGCTGTGGGACCAGGTGCCGCACGCCTGGGAGAAGGTGCCGGTCTGGGCGCGGAGCGAAAGAGAGTTCGTGAAGCGCGCGGCCTTCGCCCTGCTGGCCTGCCTGAGCCTTCACCGCAACGATGCGGATCCGAAGGCATTGCGGAAATTCATACCGCTGGTGAAGAAGGCAGCGTGCGACGAACGCAACTTCGTGAAGAAAGGCGTGAGCTGGGCCCTGCGTGGCATGGCGGGCACCGGCGTGGACATGCGCGAGGAGGTGCTGGCACTGGCCGAAGAACTGGCCTCCAGTGCGAATGCCGCTGAGCGTTGGGTGGGCAAGGATGTGTTGCGCGACATCAAACGGCCCATGATCGCGAAGCGGGCAGAGAAACGGGAAACCAAAAGAGCAGCGAAGAAGAAATGAGCACGGAGATCAAGACCGACATGGATCAGCGCACCCTCGTGCTCACTCGGACCTTCAAGGCACCGCGCGAGCTCGTCTTCGAAGCATGGACGCACCCCATGCACCTGGTGAAGTGGTGGGGGCCCATGGATTTCACGCTACCCCATTGCGAGCAGGATTTCCGGATGGGCGGTCAATACCGCTTCTGCATGCGTGCTCCAGATGGCAGCGATCATTGGGTGCGTGGCGAGTACACCTACATCGATCCTCCGTCGCGGCTGGTGTTCACGTGGCTGCGCGAGGATGCCGAAGGCGACATCTGGTGCGATACCGTGGTTTCCATCACACTTGAAGAGGTCAAGGGGGGCACCTTGCTCACCCTGGAGCAGACCACCTTCGCCACCGTGGCGCATTGCGAGGATCACACCTTTGGCTGGAACCAATGCCTGGACCGGTTGGTGCATTTCGTCATTCAACTTGCTCAGAACGATTGAAGCATGGCACAGTTGCAACCCGAGCGGAAGAAAGCCAAGGCGATGATCGACGCACACCTGGCCGCCTTGCCGGAACCCAAACGCGCCGACCTGCAAGCCTTGCATCACCTCCTGACCGGCAAACTGGCGGAGAAGGAACTTTGGTTCTCCGACGGACGGAACGCCGAAGGCCGCGTGGTCACCAACCCCACCATCGGCTACGGTTCGTTCCTGATGAAGTACGCTGGCGGCAAAACGGCGGAATGGTTCCGCATCGGCACCTGCGCCACCAGCTCGGGGATCTCGGTGTACATCCTCGGGCTGGCGGACAAGTCCCACTTGAGCACCGCCTACGGCAAGCGACTGGGCAAAGCGAAGGTCACCGGCTACTGCATCAGCTTCAAGGCCCTGAAGGACATCGACCAGGACGTGCTGGAAGAGGCGATCTGCTTCGGCCTGGCGCAAAAGGACTGATCTTTTCGTAGATCCCTCAAACACTCCAACAACACCCTGAACCATGAAATCCCAACGCTTCCAAACCTGCCTGTGGATAGACGGCGACGCCGAGAAGGCCGCCAAGTTCTATCTGGGCATATTCCCCAAGTCGCGCATCGTGGCCCGGATCCCGGTGACGCCGGAGGTGAGCGCGGCCAACGGCATGCAGGTCGGCTCGACGCTGTGCACGGAGGTCGATCTCGATGGCCAGCGCTTCCTGGTGCTCAGCGGACGCCCGTCCATGATCATGCCCAGCATGGCCGTGTCGCACATCATCCTGTGCAAGGACCAGATGGAAGTGGACCACTACTGGAAGAAGCTCGGCGCGGGCGGCCCCAAGGAGATGCAGAACTGCGGCTGGCTGCAAGACAAGTACGGTGTCACCTGGCAGGTGGTGCCCATCCGCCAGATGGAGATGGTGAAGAGCCAGGATCACAAGAAGGTGGACCGCATGATGAAGGCCATGATGCCTATGAAGAAGATCAACTTGGCCAAGTTGGAGCAGGCGTTCAAGGGATGATGAGGGCGGATACTTTACCACAGAGGCACGGAGGACACTGAGCATTGGATCCAGCGGTTTACCTCTGTGTCCTCTGTGCCTCTGTGGTGAGCTCAATCGACCTGATCGCATGCAACTACACTGCAGTTCTCGCCGCCAGTTTCAACTACTGACCCGCATTCCACCCTTCACTGAATGGCAACCAAGAAGAAACCATCAACGAGCGACCCCGTGATCCTCAGCTTCGAGACACCTGCGGAATGGGACGCCTGGCTCACCAAGAACCACGCATCCTCCACGGGCATCTTCATCCGCATCGGCAAGAAGGATAGCGGCATTCGCTCCATCACGGCGCCGGAGGCTTTGGAAGTGGCGCTTTGTCACGGCTGGATCGACGCCATTCGCAAAGCGGGAGACGAGAAGACCTTCCTTCAACGCTACACGCCGCGCGGCCCGCGCAGCATCTGGAGCGAGATCAACAAAAAGAAGGTGCAGGAACTGATGAAGGCCAAGCTGCTGCGGCCGGCCGGCATCGCCGCCGTGGAGCGCGCCAAGGCCAACGGCCAATGGGCCAATGCCTACGCACCCGCCAGCACGATCACCGTGCCGCCCGATCTGGCGGCCGCGCTGAAGAAGAACAAGAAGGCCCGCGCCTTCTTCGAAACGCTGAAGGGCAGCAACCGCTATGCTTTCCTGCATCGGCTGGTCACCGCGAAGAAGCCGGAAACGCGCGCCAGGCGCCTGGAGACCTTCATCGGCATGTTGGAGCGCGGAGAAGTGTTCTATCCGTGAATCACTGAACCCACCCGCCCATGGCTTCGCTTCAGAAGAAACCCGCGAACACCACCGACTACCTGGCCTTTCTGCCCGCGGATCAGCGCAAGGCATTAGAGCGCCTGCGCAAGCAGATCCTGGCCGCAGCACCGGGCGCTGATGAGCATTTCGGCTACGGTCTGCCTGGATTCAAGTACAACGGACATCCCATGCTGTACATCGGCGCGGCGAAGAACCATTGCGCCTTGTACGGGTCGGTGCCGGTCGGCTTCAAGGAACGGCTGAAGGACTTTACCGTGAGCAAGGGCGCGATCCAGTTCACACCGGAGAAGCCGTTGCCTCCGGCGCTTGTGAAGGACATCGTGAAGGCGAAGTGCGCGGAGATCGAGGTGCGGTGGCCTGTGCGGAAGGTGAAGGTGGTGAGAGGGGTGAGAAAGGTGAAGAAGGCCCGGAGCGGCGCGAAACGGGTTTGATCCCATGACCATGGAAGATCGCGAAGTACACACCACACGGACCATCGCTGCACCCAGGGAGCGTGTGTTCACGGCCTGGACCGACCCCGTGCAACTCGCGCGTTGGTGGGGGCCGAACGGCTTCACCAACACCATCCATCGCTTCGAGCTGAAGCCGGAAGGCGTGTGGGACTTCACCATGCACGGCCCGAACGGCCAGGACTTCCACAACACCTGTGTCTTCAAACTGATCGAGCCGCCGGGCTACCTGGAGTTCGACCACCTGAAGGAGATACACTTCTACAAGGCCATGGTACACTTCATCGAAGTGGATGGCGGCACCCGCATCGAGTGGACCATGCGCTTCGACACGGCGAAGGAGCTCGCACCGATCCGCAGCTTCATCGAGCGCGCGAACGAGGAGAATATGGATCGCTTGGAGGCGATCCTGTACGGGCGGGAAGTTTCCCGCCCCAACGTATCCAACCCATGAAACGCACCAACATTACCTACTGGATCATCACCGCGCTCTTCAGCGCCTTCATGATCTTTTCCAGCCTCGGAGGCATCGTACTTGATGAACAGACCGTGGCCATGCTCCACGACCACTTGGGCTATCCACTTTACTTCATCCGGCTGATCTCCGTGGCCAAGATCATCGGGGCCATCGCCATCCTGTTGCCGTTCGTGCCGGCCCGTGTGAAGGAATGGGCCTACTTCGGCTTCTTCATCGACCTAGTGACCGCCGCATATTCCTTCCGGGCCGTGGGCGATCCGGTGAGCGGCTGGGCGCCCATGTTCCTGTTCATCGGCGTGCTCATCACCGCTTACCTTATGCACCACAAACGGCTCGCCGCCAAGGCCTGAGCATCACCAACGCCTGAACCGACCATGATGTACCTACTCCTCGGCCTGCTGGCCATCATCGCCCTGGTGCTCATCGCGGCCGCCATGAAGCCCAACACCGTCCACTACGAGCGGAGCACCGTGATCAACGCAGCACCGGAGCGCATCCTGCCGCATGTGGCCGATTTCCACAAGTGGTCCGCCTGGAGCCCATGGGACAAACTGGACCCGGATATGAAGCGTAGCTTCAGTGGCGCGGAGAGCGGTGTGGGCGCGCGCTATGCCTGGGTCGGTAATAAAAAGGTGGGCGAAGGCACCATGGAGGTACTGGAGGCCGGGCCGCAAGGGGTGAAGGTGGACCTGCGCTTCCTGAAGCCGTGGAAGTCAGAGTGCATCACGCACATCCGTTTCGTTCCGCAGGCCGGCGGCACGCAGGTGCGCTGGGAGATGGACGGCCCCAACCTGTTCATGGGCAAGGTCTTCAGCCTGTTCGTGAACATGGACAAGATGATCGGCAAGGACTTCGAGACGGGTCTGGCGGGGTTGAAAGCGGTGGCGGAGCGTTGATCCCGATGCAGGGTCGGCAACCTCGTTGGGGTCAGCGTTTCACCGCGTACTTCAACAGAAAGGCCATGGGATCCAGGACCGCCATGTCCGCAAAATGCCAGTCCCGCTTGTCGTAGGTCACGATCGCGCTGCATCCCGCATCCGCCGCAGAGAAATACTGGAAGCCGTCCTCTATGTCGGTGATGCGCGGATCGGCGAAGGTGCGCTCGACCGCCTTCGGACCCATGGTGGTCACCTTCAGCTTTTCGGCAAGCAGGGCCACTTTCTTTCGAGCCGCCTTGCGCCCGTTCTTCTTCTCGGCGAAATAGGCGCCGATGGCCAGGCAGAGCGGTGAGGTGTACACCTCGAAACGCTTGTCGTCGGCCAGGCTGAGCACCCGGGCGCAGGCACCGAAGCGCGGGTATTCGTTGCAGAGCACCGTGACCAGGATATTGGCGTCGAGGAAGATGCGCATGGAATGCGTAAGCAGGGGAAAAAGAGAGAAGGTGAGAAAGAGAGAAGGTGAAAAGGCTGCTCAGTTCCTTACTTTATCACCTGTTCACTTCTTCACCTCCTTCTACTTTTCAGGTAATCCTTTTTCAGGTTCCGATCCGCGGCGTTCTTGCGTACGTAGGTGGCCTCGCCTTCCGCCACCTGGCTGATCCAATCGCTCACGGGCAGTTCATCCAGGCTGCGATAGCGCTTGTCGGTCACCTTGCTCAGCATGAACTCGATGAGCCGCGACAGGCTGATGTTGTTCGCTTCGGCGAAGGCCTTGGCCCGCTCGGCCACGTCTGCATCGAAGCTGAGGGTGAGCTTGGTGTCCATGGCAGATCATTTACACGGCAAAAGTACTACATAAATACGTATAAACAAGCACCGCCGGGATGGCCGGATCGGCGTGGCCGATGGAGGGACCTGCGCCACCGTTCGGGATCCACCCCAGCATGGTCGTCGCCGTTGTGGCGGTGGAAGGCACCGCCCCCGCCCGATACCTTTGCTGTCCATGGGAACCCTCACCGACCAACGCACCCGCAACAACGTCCACACACCCGCACCGGACGAGATCCGGATCACGCGGGTCTTCAACGCGCCACGCGAGCTGGTGTGGCAGGCCTGGACCACGCCCGCCATGCTGGTGCATTGGTTCGGCTGCGCGGCCTTCAGCATCATCGATGCCGTGGCGGATGTGCGCGTGGGCGGCCGCTGGCGCGTGGTGATGCGCGCACCGGACGGCGTGGACTATCCCGCCTACGGCGAGTACACCACCGTGCGGCCCGTGGAGCACCTGGCCTTCACGCACCAATGGGAGAAGCAGGTGGTGGAGGTGAATCCGGCCAACCACCGCACGCAAGTGACGGTGGACCTGCATGACGAGGGCCAACATACGCGCATGGAGTTCCGGCAGACGGGCTTGGCCACGGAGGCCTCGCGCGACAGCCACATCGGCGGGTGGTGCGATAGCATGGATGCGCTGGGCGCGGCACTGGGAGCGCGCTTCAGAACATGATCCCGATGCTGGGGGCATCGGACAAAGGCTGGCGGGGCCGGTGCCTCCTGCCCAAGGCGCTTCAGCGCCTCAGTATTTGAGCAGCTTGAAGGCGTGCGTCCACTGGTTCCGGATGAACCCCGGGATACACCAGAGCATGCACAGCGGCTCGATGGCGCGCGCTGCCTCCACGCCGCCCATGTCCTCGGCCTCCCAGCCGAAGTCGGTCAGGATCGCCGCCACTTGCGCCTTGGCCGCCGCGTTGTTGCCGCAAATGAACATGGTGGGGCGGACGCCTTTGAAATCAGGGTCCACCATGTACGCATTGCCCACGCTGTTGAAGGCCTTGACCAGGTTCGCCCGGGGTGATGCGCGCTGCAGGCGCTCCATCAGACTTTCGTCCAGGCTGGTGAAAAAGCGCAGCACCCCGTTGTCCGGCGGCGCGTCGGCGATGGGGTTGGTGGTGTCGATCACCGTCTTGCCCGCCAGGTCATCGGCATCGCACAGTCCCAGCGCGGCCTCGGCGGCCGTTCCCTTGCTGCTCAGCACGATGATGTCCGCCCAGCTCCCCACCTCCTTGTGGGAGCCCACGCGTCCGTCCGGGTTCTTGTCCAGCCAATCGGCCACCTTCGCCGGGGTGCGGGTGGCGATGGTCACTTCATGGCCGTGCTTCAGAAAACCCGTGGCGAGCACTTGGCCCACCATGCCTGTGCCGAGGATGCCGATCTTCATGGATGTGCGAAGGATTGGTCCCCGAAGGTAGGACGCAGAAGGCCCGCATACAGCACCTTTGCGCCATGAACGGCAACGACCCCCGCGCGGTGGCCTTCCTCCGCCTGCTGGCGATCATGGACGATCTGCGTACCAAGTGCCCCTGGGACCGCAAGCAGACCCTGGAGACGCTGCGACCGCTGACCATCGAGGAGACCTACGAACTGGGCGACGCCATCCTGGAGAACGACCTGGAGGCGGTGCGCAAGGAGCTCGGCGACCTGCTGCTGCACATGGTGTTCTACGCCAGGATCGGGTCCGAGCAGGGGGCCTTCGACATCACCGATGTGCTGAACGGCATCTGCGACAAGCTGATCCACCGGCATCCGCACATCTACGGCGACGTGCAGGTGCGGGACGAGGAGGAGGTGAAGGCCAACTGGGAACGGATCAAACTTGCCGAGAAGGGCGCGGACGGTGCCGCGGCCGAGCGCAGTGTGCTGGAGGGTGTGCCCAAGGGCCTGCCTTCCCTGGTGAAGGCCATGCGCATCCAGGACAAGGCCCGCGGCGTCGGATTCGACTGGGAACACCGGGACCAGGTGTGGGACAAGGTGCATGAGGAGCTCGCCGAACTGCGGCGCGAAGTGGACGCCGGAAGCGACCGGCGGGTGGACGAGATGGGCGACGTGCTCTTCAGCGTGGTGAACTACGCACGCTTCATCGGCGTCGATCCCGACGAGGCGCTGGAGCGCACCAACCGCAAGTTCATCCGGCGCTTCCGTTTCCTGGAGCGTGAGAGCCGCAAGGACGGACGCAGGCTGGGCGAGATGACCCTGGCCGAGATGGACGCCTACTGGGACCGGGCCAAGGAGGAGGAGCGCTGAACCCGGCCCTCCCGGTCGACGGTCGTCGAAACAAGCCTTGGGATGATCGCGTGTGCGGTCCCCTTGGCCGAGATCCGCTGGCGCACACGGCGTGGCAAGGCCACCTTGGGCCGAAACACACGACGATGCGACACCTGCTCTTCGGCCTGCTGGCACACGCTGCGTTCATCGGTGATCTTCGCGCACAGAGCGTCCAGTTGCAGGCGCTCGGCATCCCCTTCGACGAGCCGGTGGCGGTGACGCACGCAGGCGATGGCCGCCTCTTCGTGGTGGAGCGCCCGGGGCGCATCCGCATCGTGGGACCGGATGGTGTTGCGAACGCCCAGCCTTTCCTGGACATCACCGCGCAGGTGCTGGACGACGGCAACGAACAGGGGCTGCTCGGTCTCGCGTTCCACCCCAACTATCCGCAGAACGGCTATTTCTACGTGCACTACACGGCGGGGACCGGCAACGGCGTCACCCGGATCTCCCGCTTCAACGTGAGCGCCGACCCGGACATCGCCAACCCCGCGAGCGAAGTGGTGGTCTTCAGCGTGGCCCAACCCTACACGAACCACAACGGCGGCGACCTGCACTTCGGCCCCGACGGCCACCTGTGGTTCGCCCTCGGCGATGGCGGCAGCGCGGGTGACCCGGGCGACCGGGCGCAGAACATGTCCGTTCCCTTCGGCAAGGTGCTCCGCATTGCCGTGGGGGCCGGCGCCGGTTACAGCATCCCGGCGGACAACCCCTTCGCCACGGCGAACCCCGCCGACACCATGCCGGAGATCTGGGCGAGCGGCCTGCGCAACCCGTGGCGCTTCGCCTTCGACCCGGCCAACGGCGATGTGTGGATCGGTGACGTGGGCCAGGGCGCCTGGGAGGAAGTGGACCACGTGGGCATCGGCACGGGTGGCGGTTCCAACTTCGGCTGGCGCTGCTACGAAGGCCATGTGAGCTACAACCTGGCCGATTGCGATCCGCCCACGGCCTACGCACCCCCGGTGCAGGTGCTGGCCCACACCGACGGCCATTGCTCCGTGATCGGCGGCAGGGTGTACCGGGGCACCACCTATCCCGCCCTGCAAGGCCGCTACATCTACACCGACTATTGCCAGGGGCAGTTCCGTGCGCTCGTGCCTGATGGACAGGGCGGTTGGACACCGGAGGTGCTGCTGGCCAACGGCATGGCGGGCACCACGGCCATCGGCACCAATGTGGTGGGCGACCTGTTCGCGTGCAACAACTTCACGGGCCAGGTGTACCGCATTGTGGACCCGACCGCCGTGGTGCGCCTGTCCCCCAAGGCCATGCTTGAAGGGCCGTTCAACACGAACACCCTGCTGATGAACGATGCCCTGCGCACCGCCGGTCCGGTCCCCCTCACCGAGCCGTACACGGGGAGCGGATGGGCGCCGGTGGCCGGTGGGACCGGCGAGACCACCACGTCGGCCGTGCTCGCCGTCAACGGCCCGAACGCCGTCGTCGATTGGGTGCGCCTGGAGCTGCGGAGCGCCGCCGACCCCACCGTCATCGTGGCCACACGCCATGGTCTGCTCCAACGGGACGGCGACATTGTGGCGCATGACGGCACCTCGTCCCTGACCTTCAACGTAGGCAGCGGCAGCTACCACGTGGCCATCCGCCACCGGAACCACCTCGGCGTGATGACCGCCGCGCCCATGACCCTTTCGCCGACCGCGACCACGCTGGACATGAAGCTCCCGGGCACGGCCACCTACGGCACCGATGCACGCAAGGAGATCGCGGGTGTCCGGGTGCTGCGAACGGGCAACGTGCAGCGCGACGACCGCTTGAAGTACGCCGGTGCGGGCAACGACCGCGACCCCGTGCTGACGGCCGTGGGCGGCAGCGTGCCCACCGCGGTCGCCACGGGCTACCACGCGGCCGACATCAACCTGGACGGTGTGGTCAAGTACGCCGGCTCCGCGAACGACCGCGACCCGATCCTGGTGAACATCGGTGGCTCCGTGCCGACCGCCGTACGTGCGGAGCAGTTGCCGTGACCGTCCCTCCGGGCGCCGTTCGGCGTACCGTCCTACTTTCGCCGCGCCGGATGCCAGGACGCATCCGCTCCATGCGCGACGCGATCCTCCTCACCCTGCTGCTGGTCGCGGCACCGCAGGCGCTCCAGGCCCAGCGGCCACCGGTGGCCGAGCACCGCGGCGACATCTTCCTGTACTGGGGCTACAACCGCGCCGGATACAGCCGGAGCGACATCCACTTCAAGGGGCCTGGCTACGCATTCACGCTGCACCACGTGGAAGCCCGGGACCGGCCCAGCCCCTTCAACGCCAGCCTCTATTTCGACCCGGCCACCATCACCCTGCCGCAGTACAACTACCGGCTGGGATGGTTCTTCCGCGATCGGTGGAGCCTGTCGCTGGGCATGGACCATATGAAGTACGTGATGGTGAGCGGTCAGCAGGTGCGCATGGACGGCCATGTGGATGCCCAGCGGTCGGCACAATACGCTATGGAGGACGGCTCGCGTGAGGTGGTGCTGGATCCGGGCCTGTTGACCTACGAGCATAGCGATGGCCTCAATCTGCTCAGCCTGGACGTGGACCGCTACGACGCCCTGTGGAAAAGCCGGAACGGCCGGCATGCGCTGCATTTCTTCGAGGGCCTTCATGCCGGGCCGGTGATCCCACGCACCGATGTGCGGCTGTTCGGCGAGGGCATCAACAACAAGTTCCACGTGGCCGGCTTCGGGATCGGTGCGCAGGCGGGCCTCCACCTGGACCTGTTCCGCCATGTCTTCCTCCGCGCGACCGGCAAGGCGGGCTGGGTGGACATGCCCGACGTGCTCACCACGGGAACTTCGGCCGACAGGGCCCGCCAACACTTCTGGTTCTGGCAATACGCCGTGGTGGTGGGCGGTCAGTTCCGGCTGTACCGGTGCGCCGACCGATAGGCGGGACCGAAAGCGCGAACTTCGCGTTGCGAGAAGCGATCTCCCGGTGCGCAGCCCCTTCCTCCGAGCCATCGCCCTGCCGCTGCTGCTGGTGTGCGGTGGCGCTGTGCGGGCGCAGTGCGTCACCCCGATCAGCGTCTTCCCCTACACCGAAGGGTTCGAGAACGGACCGCAGTGGACCGCGGGCGGCATCGGCAGTGATTGGGCCTGGGGCACCCCGGCGCATCCTGCGATCAACTCGGCCGGTGGCGGGGTGCGCAGCTGGTGCGTCGGCGGCCTCACCGGCACCTTCTACAACTACGGCCAGCTGAGCTACCTGGAGAGCCCCTGCTTCGACATGAGCGCACTGGACCACCCCTGGATATCCTTCAAACTCTATTGGGAGTGCGAACGGCAGTATGACGGCATGACGTTCCAGGTGTCGCTGAACGGTGGCCAGAGCTGGAACAACGTGGGCAGCTGGGGCGACCCGGTGGATTGCCTCAACGACAACTGGTTCAACGCGGGCAACATCACCAACCTCACCTCGGCCAGCCCCAAGCACGGTTGGAGCGGGCGCAGCGGTGCCACCGGCGGCAGCTGCCAGGGCGGCTTCGGCAGCGGCGGATGGGTCACGGCCCGACATTGCGTGCCGGCCGCGGCCAACCAGCCGCAGGTCATGTTCCGCTTCCTCTTCGGGGCCGGCACGCAGTGCAACGGCTACGATGGGATCGCCATCGACGACATCCTGATCCAGGAGGCCGAAGGCACCCCGACCGATTTCGCATGGACCTGCGCCGGCGCCTCGGCCACGTTCGCACCGGCCCCGGGCGGATGCCCCACGGCCTGGAACTGGGATTTCGGCGATCCGGCAAGCGGGACGCTGAACAGCACTTCGGTCCAGACGCCAGTGCACACCTTCTCCGGCCCCGGCACCTACACCGTGACCCTCACCACGGTGGGCCCCTGCACCGGCCCGGTGAGCATCGCCCACACCGTGGTGGTGCCGGCGGTGACCGTCAGCGTGGTCGACGCGGATTGCTCCGGAGGTCCGGGCGCGGCCACGGCCGTGGTGACCACGGACACCACCGGCATCGCGTATGCCTGGACACCGGGCGGTGGCAGCGGCGCATCGATCGGCGGGCTTGCGCCGGGCACCTACACCGTGACGGTGACCGATGCCGGCGGATGTTCCTCCACGGCCACCGGGGTGGTGAACGCACCCGCCACCGTGCAGGTCCAGGCCATGGCCGACACCACCGTGTGCGAGGGCACCGCGCTGCTGCTCACCGCCACCGGCAACGGCGGCACCGGCGCCCTGCAATTCACCTGGACACCCACCGGCCCCTTGCTGAACCCCGCGGTGGCCGGCACCTACAGCGTGGTGGCCACCGATGCTTCGGGCTGCGTCAGCGCCGCGGACGATGTGACCGTGGCGGTGATCGCCACGCCAACGCCTGTGGTGGAGGCCGACCTCGTGGCCGGGTGCGCCCCCCTCTGCGTCATGCTCACCGGGCCGGGAGGCGGTGCGGGCACGTACACCTGGGATCCCGGCGACGGGGCCACGGCCACGGGGGCCAGCGTGCAACATTGTTATGCCCAGGCCGGGACCTACGTTCCCACCGTGCTACAGGAAGTGCCGCCGGGATGCACGGGAACGGCCACGGGCCCATCGATCGTGGTGTTCGCCCCACCGGTGGCGGCCTTCACCGTGCCGTCCGTGGTGCAGGATGGGACCGGCCCGGTGCCCATCACGGACGCTTCGCTCGATGCCGTGCAATGGTCCTGGGACCTGGGGGACGGCACCACGGCCACGGGAGCTCCGCCGCAGCACCTCTACGGGGATCCTTCCTGCTATCCGATCACTTTGGTGGTGACCGATGCCGAGGGCTGCACCGATACCGCCACGGCGGAGGTGTGCGTGGAGGGCGACTATGCCTTCCATGCGCCCAACGCGTTCACCCCCGATGGCGACGGCATCAACGAACTGTTCCTGCCGGTCAGCACGGTCCAGCGCCCGCTGGGTTACGAGCTGCGCATCTTCGACCGCTGGGGGGTGCAACGGTTCCTGTCCAACGACCTCCTGCAGGGCTGGTCCGGAGAGGGAGCGTCGCCGGGCGTGTACGCGTGGACGGTGATGTTGCGCGACGGCTTCGGCAGGCGCCACCTGCACCGCGGGCACGTGTCGCTGTTGCGCTGACCGCCGGTGCACCGCTCAGGTGCGCGGATCGACAGGGGCGGGGATCACCGTACCCCGGTTGCGTTCACGGCCTGCGTGCATGCCCCAGTTCAGGGTGAGCTGGAGCAGGTTGGTCCGGAGCCCGGTATACGGCAGGCGTTCCACGCCGTCCACCACTTCGCGGAAACCGGTGTCGTGGAAAGGGGTGAAGGTGTACTTCACGGTCACGTTGATGCCGTATGGGGCCTGCACCCCGACCATCACGCTGTGGAAGAGGCGCGGTGTGCGAACGCTGAACCATTCGCCCGTGCGGTCCACCCGCTTCCGGTCCACAAAGCGCTTCTCTTGGTAGTGGAAGGGCAGGTCCAGGTCGTAGCCGAAGAACGCGAGCACGTTGTGCATGCGGCCCAACTTGATGCCTGCGGGGATGCTCAGGGTGTAAGCGCGGTACTTGCGGCGTTCGTTCCGGCCGGGGTCGTCGAGGATGAAGCCCAGGTTGCGGATGCCCAGGCCGCTGAAGAAACCCACGTGGTCCGAGGCGTCCCAATGGACGAGCGCCCGCGGGTTGAAGAAGGGCGCAAAACGCACCACGCCGTTCCGACCACCCTGCACGCTATCGTCCGAGGCATGCAGCAGCGGGAAGGAGAAGAGCCATTCGGTGCCGTTGGTGACGTAGAACGTGCGCGCTTCCGGCCGTTCGGGCGGCGTGAAGGGGGAGACCTGCGCACGGAGGTCGACCGCCAGCAGCAGTACGATCGCGAGCAGGGTGGGCGCTCTCATGGTCGGGGTGGGGAAAGGTCGCGCAGCGCCAGGTAGAGCCGGTGCATCGGCAGCCCCATCACGGTGTAGAAGCTGCCCTCGATGCGGGCCACCGCCGTGTAGCCGATCCAGTCCTGCACCCCGTAGGCGCCCGCCTTGTCCAACGGCCGGTGACGTTCCACGTAGTACGCGATCTCCGCTTCATCCAGCGCCCTGAAGGTCACGTGCGCGACATCGCTGAAATGCACCGTCCTCCCGGCCGTACGCAGGCACACGCCGGTGACCACGCGGTGGGTGCGGCCGCTCAGGAGGGCGAGCATGCGCCGCGCGTCGGCGGCGTCCACGGGCTTGTTCAGCAGGAGCGCGGCCCCGCTGCCGCCGGGGTCTTCCAGCAGCACGGTGGTATCCGCCGCCACAAGCACCTCGTCCGCGGCGAGCGGCGCCGTGTAGGCCATGGCCTTGCGCACGGCCAGGTGCTCGGCCACGTCCTGCGGGGCGAGCCCCTCGGGCGGCGATTCGTCCACGTCCAGCGGCACGGTGCGCAGGGGCAGGTCAAGGCCTTCCAGCAACTGGCGGCGGCGGGGTGAGGCCGAGGCCAGGACGATCCGCCAGGAGGGCAGGGGAGGCGCGTTCATGGCATGTCCAGCAGCAGGGGCACCAGCAGGCCGTAGCCCACGGCCAGCACCATGGCCACCTTCATCACCAGACCGGCGCGCACGTGGCCGGCACGGTCGCGCGCGCTCCACGTGAGGCCGGCGGCGATCAGCAGGGTGAGGATCAGCGCGGCGATGTACCAGTAGGAGAGCCGGTCGTCGAGGAAGGCGCGGCGCAACAACAGCAGGGCGGTCACCAGCACCAGCGTGTGCACCACCACCAGGACGCGTGCGGCACCCATGCCCCACACGATGGGGATGGTGCGGCAGCCCAGGGCCCGGTCACCGGGCACATCGGCCATGTCCTTCTGCAGCTCGCGCACCAGGGTGGCCAGGAAGGCGAAGGCGGTGAAGGCGAAGACCCAGTACCAGAGGACACGGAAGTAGAACCTCACGGCGGCTTCGTCCTGGAAGGCGGCCATCAGTTCGGCGCCATGCAGGCGCTGGGCCAGCGGGATCTCGTACAGGCCCACCGTAAGGGGCACCAGCGCGGTGAGGGTGGCCACCAGGCCGTTGCCGATGATCAGCTGCCGCTTGAAGGTGGTGCTGTAGGTCCAGAGGGCGCCGACGGCAAAGGGGGGGATCACCGCCAGCCGCCACAGCCCGGTGTGCACCACCACCGCCCAGCCCAGGAGCAGGCCCGCACCACTGAGCACCAGGTGGGCCATCATGGCCGTGCGCCGGGGCACGGTGCGCCCCACGATCAGTGCGTCGGGTTTGTTGATGCGGTCGATCCGCGTGTCGAAGTAGTCGTTGATGACATTGCCCCCGGCCGCGATGAGCACCGTGCTGAGCACGAGCACCACGAACCAGGCTTCGCCCAGGCCAAGGGACCATCCGCTCGCGCCGAGCAGACCGCCCACCACACCATGGCGCACCACCACCATCGTGCCCGCGATGATCAGCAGGTTCACGGGTCGGGTGAGGCGGAGGAGGTCGCGCATGGGATCACCAGGTGTGCGCCCCGTCGGTCAGCCAGCGGCCCTGCACCTTGAGCGCCTGTTCCAGCAGGTCGCGCACGCAGCCGCCGCCGCCGGGGGCCCGGCTCACGAAATGGCTGATGGCCTTCACCTCTTCGGCCGCATCGCCGGGGCAGCAGGCCAGGGCCACGCGCTGCATCACGCGCAGGTCGGGGATGTCGTCGCCCATGTAGGCCGTGCGGGTGGGGTCGAGGCGCTGCGCGGCGATCAGGCCTTCCACAAGCTCCAGCTTGTCGCGGGTGCGCGTATGCACTTCCGCCACCCCCAGGCGCTCGAAGGTCTGCACCACGCCGTCGCTGTGCCCGCCGGTGATGATCACGATCCGCAGGCCCTCCCGCACGGCATGTTGCACGGCGTAGGCATCGCGGGAGTGGAAGATGCGCACCGGGTCCAGGCCGGGCATCAGCAGCACCCGGTTGTCGGTGAACACGCCGTCCACGTCGAACAGGAAGGTGTCGATCGCGGCGAGGCGCTCTTTGTAGGTGGGCTCAGTGGGCATCGGCCTGCGCGGTGTGCCTGGTGGCGATCAGTTCGGAGAGTGAACGGTAGAGGTGCTGCAGTCGGGGGTCGTTGGCGAGCATGGCCTGGTGGCGCTCCAGGGTGCCGCGGTCGCCACGGCGTGCGGGGCCGGTGAGGGCCGCCTCGGGACCGGCCGTGGCGGCCTTGGCGGCGGTGCTGGTCCACAGCGGCGTGAGCAGGTCGGGACCGATGGCATGCCGGTGCAGCAGGGCCCGGGCCTCGGCGAACAGGGCCACGGGGAAGTTGGCGGTGAGCACGGCCGCCAGATGCACCAGCCTGCGCTGGTCGGTGGTCAGTTCCACGACATGACCGCTCAGCCCTTGGGCCAGCGCGAGCAGGGCCTCGCGGGCCGGCGCTCCGTTGGCATCCACCACCAGCGGCACGGTGCGCAGGTCCAGGGGATCGCCGGGGCTCAGGCTCATCACAGGCCAGAGCGCACCGCGGTGCGCATGGGGAAGCAGGCGGTCGAGGTCGGTGGCGCCGGAGAGGTGGGCCACCGTACCGTTGCGCGCTCCGAGCCGGGATGCGACGGCCGCGATGGCATCATCGCTCACGGCGAGCAGGGTGAGGGAGGCTTCCGGCAGGGCATCGTCCAGCGCGAAGGCGGCGGTGCCCAGGGACCTTGCGAGGGCATCGGTGGCGGCCGCCGTGCGTCCCGCCACCCCCACCAGCTTCCGGCCGCTGTTGACGATGGCATGGCCCAGGTGGTGGGCCGCACGGCCCGTACCCACCAGCAGGATGCCCGTATGCAAGGCCATGGTCAGGAGGTGCCGGTCCGGTTCCGCAGACGCCGCCGCACGGCCATGAGCGTGCCCACGAACATCAGGATGCACCCGGCCCACAGGATGTTGATGCCCGGGAACACGATGGCCTGCATGACCACGAACTCACGCTCGAACACGTTGAGGCCCACGCGGTCGCCGGCCACCGTGGCCAGTTCGAACTTCACGCGCAGCGGGGCCACCTCGAAGCCCTTGCCCGCCACGGGCGCGCCGTCGCGGTAGATGATCACGGGGCTGGCCTCGAACCAGCGCTCACGGTCGTACAGGTCGCGCACCCGCATGCGCAGGGCGTACACCAGGTAGTCCGGGCCCAGCATGCGCAGGGTCACACTGTCGCGCACGGTGCGCAAACTGTCGATCAGGATCAGGCAGGCCGGGGTGACGATGGTGTCGCCGAGGTTCTTCTCGTAGAGGCGGGGCGGCATGTAGTGCACACCGGCGCTGTCCTCGGCCTCGTCGGCCGCCAGGTCGGCGTAGCGCACGTGGGTGTACAGGTCGCGATGGGCCCAGTGCTTGGTGCTGGGCTCGGCCACGTTGCCGAAGCGCGGGTTCAGCTGCACGAAGGGCTCCAGGGTGAAGAGGTGCTCGCCGGGCTTGGCGGCGGACCACGGCCTGGCCCGCCATAGTGCCCGCCGGGGGAAGTCCTCGATCGGGGTCCAACGCGCGGGTTGGTCCTCCAGGAAGGTGGTGGAGGCCGTGTGTGCGGCGTGGCAGCGGAAGAGCATCTCGCCCACCTTCACCGTGTCGCCGGGTGCGTAGGTCGCCGGCACCGGGCGGAAGTATTCGGTGACGTACTTGAGGTTCACACCCTCGGGACGCTTGGCCGCGTAGTGCACGAAGAACTCGCCCATGCGCACCGTGTCGCCGCGGTAGAGCAGGATGTCCGTGCTGTTGCTGAACTCCTGGTTCAGGAAGCGCAGGTCCATGCCCTGGGTGTTGCGGCTCATCTCGTTCTGCCGGCTGGTGCTCACCAGGGCGCCCAGCAGCACCAGGGCGAAGCCCACGTGGGCCACCGACGGACCTGCGTTGGCCAAACGGCCCTTGAAGGCCGTGCGGATCAGGTCCAGGTTGGCCGCGGCCGAGAAGGTGGTGGCGAAGAGCACCAGGATGAGGTTGAGCTCGGAGGCGCGGTACTTCAACAGCACGGTGCCCAGGGCGGTGAGCACCAACGCCACCACGAAGGAGAGGGCGATGGCGCGGCGGAAGCGCCGCATGTCCGTGGAGCGGTAACGCAGGTACTGGACGAAGCCGCTCAGCAGGCTGATGAGGAACGCGAACGGGAGCTGCCACTTGTTGAAGTGCGCGATCGCGTCGGTGGGCGGGGCCAGGCGGGCACGGGCCGCGCGGCGCAGCAGGTCGCTGTCCAGCGCATCGGCGAGGTTGGACAGCGGACCTTGGAAGGGCTCCAGCAGCAGGTTGAGCACGGGCACCGAGGTGCTGAAGGTGATCTGCGCCGCACTGAGCAGGAGCAGCAGGGCTCCGATGAAGAGCCAGAACTCGCGGCTCCACAACGCCTCCTCCTTCTCCGGTTGGGGGAAGGCCTTGCGCTGGGCGATGAAGGTCCACACGGCGCTCACCACCAGGAAGAGCAGGATGGCCGGCACGGGCTGGTCCAGCGCAACACCGATGGCCAGCAGGGCCACGGCCACCAGGGTGTAGAAACGGCGCTGGCCGCGTTCGTTGTGCAGCATCACCACCGCCAGCCAGAGGAAGAACAGCATGAACAGGGTCAGCCCCGGCATCATACCGTCGCCCGTGAAGCTGTGCACGCTGGTGTCGCCCAGCACGCCGCTGCGGGTGAGGAAGGTGCTGTACAGCACCAGGTGGAAGGTGAGCAGGGTGAGCAGCAGGGTGGTGAACAGGGAGGTGGGGCGGTTGCGGTTCACCAGCATCAGGTGGCCGGCGGCCACCAAAGTGAGCCAGGGCACGAGCGAGGCGTTCTCCACGGGGTCCCAGGCCCAGAACCCCCCGAAGCTCAAGGCCTCGTAGGCCCAGGCCCCGCCCATGAGGATGCCGGTGCCCAGCACCATCACCCCGAAGAAGGTCCAGGGCAGGGCAGGGGCGATCCAAGCCTGGGGCTCGCGCCGCCACAGGCCCGCGATGGCATGCGCGAAGGGCACGAGCGTGGCCGCGAAGCCCAGGAAGAGGGTGGGCGGATGCAGCACCATCCAGTAGTTCTGCAGCAGGGGGTTCAGGCCCCGGCCGTCGGCGAACTGCGGGATGCGGGAGAGGTAGTCCTCCAGGCGGGTCCAGGGCAGGCCGATGTTCTCGGGCAGCTCGCGCACCAGCAGGAAGGGGCTGCTGCCGATGCGTACGTCGCCGACATGCACCCCCAGGAGCATGCTGGCCAGGAACACCTGCACCAGGGCCACCACGGTCATCACCGGGGCCTCCCACGTCCCACCGCGCCGGATCAGCACCAGACCGATGCACACGTGCCAGAAGGTCCACAGCAGGAAGCTGCCCTCCTGGCCCTCCCAGAAGCAGCTCAGGATGTAGCGCAGGGGCATCTGCAGGTTGCTGTGCTTCCACACGTAGTCGTACTCGAACCAGTGGTTGAACAGCATGGTGAAGAGCACCGTGACGATGCCCACCACGGAGGCGGCATGAAGCATGAAGCCCGTGCGCCCCACGCCGCGCCACCGCCCGTCGTCGCGGCGTGCGGCCAGGCCGAAACCCGCGGCGGCCAGCAGGGCGCCGGTGAAGGAGAGCACCGTGAGCAGGTGGCCGAGCTGGCCCGCCCAGGTGTGTTCGCCGTGATAGGTCATCGAGGTGCCTCCCGCTCCCGATGGGCTACACGCCCACCTGGTTCTGTTCGTTGTACTTGCTGGGGCACTTCATGAGCATGTCGGTGGCATGGAACTCGCCGCCCTCGGTGGCCTCGCCGATCAGCACCAGCCTTTCGCTGCGCTCGAAGTCCTGCGGCTTGGCCTTGGCCAGCTTCACGCGGCAGCGGCGGCCCTGCAGGTCCTGCATGGTGAACTCGGTGAGGCTGGCGTTCACGCTGGGCTCGTACACGATGTCCTGGCTGCGGTCCAGCACCCCCACCACGTGGTATTCCCGGCCGGGGTTGGCCAGGGCCTCGTCGAGGTCGGCGTAAGTGCTGCTGTCGCTCAGCGAGCCGATCAGGGCCGCGATGGCCACGGCGATGATGGCGATGGCGATGATGTGGCTGCGTTTCATGCGTTCCGGTCGGTGTCACGGTGGTGGCGCTCCAGGCGGGAAAGGCGGCGGTCGAAGGCGGCCATCCAGGCCGCCAGGCCCAGCAACACCACGGCCACCACGGCGATCACGGCGTACATGCGCCCCGATGCGTACAGGGTGTCGGCCAGCCAGGAGGGTGCTTCCACGGCCGCAAAGGTACCCAGGGGGGCCAGCACGGCGACGAAAAGCAGCGTAAGACGACGGTCAGGCATGTTCGTGCATGCGTTGGAGGCGGTCCAGCCGGCGGGCCAGGGTCCAGGCCCAGGTGCCCAGCAGCATCCAGCCCAGCACGGCGGGATAGAACACCAGGCGCAGGCGGTCGTCCAGGTCGTACTGGTTGAAGGCGGGGTTGCCGCCGTTGCCCGGGTGCAGCGAGTCGCTCAGGCGCGGCAGCACCATCAGGAACACCAGCATGAGCACATAGGCGAAGATGTTGTACACGGCGGCGAGGCGCGCGGCCTTGCGGGGATCGCTCACCGAGCCGCGCAGCACCAGGTAGGCGGCGTACACCAGGGCTGTCACCGCCGCGCCGTTGAGCTTGGTGTCGCTGGTCCACCAGCCGCCCCAGGTCACCCGTGCCCAGATGCTGCCGGTCACCAGGCCCAGCACGGCGAACAGCAGGCCCGTGCGCACGGCGGCCAGCGCGGCGCCGTCGTCGTCCATCGAGCCGGTGCGCAAGTGGCGCATGCTCATCACCACCGAGATGGTCATCAGCAGCATCATGGTGAACCACATGGGCACGTGGAAGAACAGGTTGCGGATGCTCTCGGTGAGCAGGCTCCGGTTGGGGAAACGGAAGGGGGCGGCCTGGGCCGGGGTGCCGTCGGTCCCGCAGGCGCTGTCGGCGATGCCGGTGCCCCGGCCCTCGGTCCAGAAGGCGTCGAGCAGGGCAAGGGTGTCGCCGCCCGGCGGAAGCACCACCAGGTGGGTCAGCTCGGCGCGCAGGCCGGCGGGCACGTCCACCGTGGCGTGCAGGTGCGTGGCGTCCACCACCTCCACGGAGCTGGCGCACACGCGCTGGTCGTCGTTGCTGAGCCAGACGAAGGGTGGCCGGTCGGGGCGCAGGTCGGTGCGGTAGGTGGTGAGGTGCAGCTCCACCGGCCCCGGGGCGATCCGGTCACGGTCCACATGCACCAGGGCCGGGGCCAGGCCGACCCCCAGGCCGACGCACACCACGCCCAGCAGCAGCGCGATGGCCAGGGCCTTCCACCAATGCCTCATCAGTCGCGCCAAAGGTAGGGGAACAACAGGTAGGCCAGGGCCACGGTGAGCACGTCGATCAGCACCAGCCACAGCAGGTAGGTGCCGGTGGCGTTGAGGCCGATGCCATCGAGGGCGAGCTTGCTGGCACGCAGCGCGCTCAGCAACAGGGGCAGCACCAGCGGCAGGCCGAGCACGGCGGTGAGGCCCACCCCGTTGCCGGCGCGGGCGGCGATGGCCGAGATCAGGGTGAGGACGGCGGCGAAACCGGTGCCGCCCAGCGCCACCGTCAGCAGGAACAGGCCCACCTCGGCCTCACGCAGCGCATGCCCGCCCAGCAGCACGATGTACACGGCCACGGTGACCAAAGCCAGGACCAGCATCAGACCCATGCTGTACAGCGTGCGGGCCACCACCACGCTGTGCGGATCGGCCAGGGTGTGCAGGTAGAGCTGCCGCCCCGCATCCTCGCGTTGGAAGGCACGGGTCAGGGTGTTGAAGGCGGCGAAGAGCAGGATGATCCAGAGCAGGGCATTCCACACGGGCGTGGCCGCGCCGCTGCGAAGGGCCAGGAAACCGATGTAGCAGGCGCCCACCGAGTAGAGCAGCAAGCCTGCCCAGGCGGCGCGCTGCCGCAGGTCCAGGGCCAGCTCCAGACGGATCAGGGCGACGATCTCGGCAGGACGCATGCGGGGCCAAAGCTACCCCGCGGCCGGGGCATCACTTGCGGCGCTTGCTCTTCACCGCCACGGCGCTCTTGGCGTACACCAGGTAGATGTCCACGTAGGGCCGCATGAGCTTGGGCATCCGCTTGTTCTTCTCCACGGGCACGATCAGCACCACCTTGTCGTCCCAGGTGGCCCCCACATAGGCCTTGTACCTGGCGAAGGAACTGATGAGCTTGGTGCGCTCCTCGAAACTGTCGATGCCGTCGGGCCAGTTGCGTTCATGGCTGCGGAAGGCCACGGCTTCGATCTCCGGCACGCTCATGCCGGCATCGGCCAATGCCTGCCGGGCCACCGCATCGGCCCCCAGGTCGTAGGTGGCATACACGTCGGCGGGGGTCAGGATGGTGGCCTGCGGCAGGTCCTTCCAGCGCGGCCCCCGACTGATCTCCGGTCGCTGCCGCGCCGGGGCGGCGTCGGCCAGACCGCTGTCCACCACGGCAATGAACAGGTCCGCCGTGGGGCGCAGGTCCTCCGGCATGTGGATGTTGTCCTTGGCCGGAAGCATCACCACGGTGAAGGGCACGGTGTCCTCATGAAAGCTGAACACCCGGTAGGCCGCATAGTTGGCCAGGTAGGGTGCGTTGGCCTGTCGCGCGCTGTCGTTGCGCAGGGAGGCCGGCAGGAGTTCCGGGGTGCTGTTGGAGAGCACCAGGGCCTGCTGCTCCTCGGGCATTCCGGTGGCCTGCAGGGCGGCCTTGGCGGCGCGCCCCTTGATCAGTGCATTGTCGGCGCGGATGGCATCCCAACGCGTGATGCGCACCTGCTGCTGGGCGTGCAGCGCGATCAGGCAGCACACCGAGGTCAGGGTGAAGAGGGTCCTCATGGGTGTCGTTCGGCACCTTCCTACGGGGAAAGCCGCCGGAAAGGTACCTCCCCGCCGAACGGCCGGTCCCCGGCGGGAACCCCGGGGCAGGGTGGCACGGGGCATTCCCCCGGCACGGCAGCCTGCAACGGCCGGGCTTTCCGCACCTTTGCAGGGACCCCAGCACACCATGCTCCGAACCCTGCTCTCCGGCATGTCCCTGCTCTCGTTCCTCGGCTGCGGCCGTGCCCAAGGCCCCATCAACCCCGTGCCCCCCGTGGCTCCCTTCCATGCGCTCCAGGCCGTGGGCATCGCCGGGGATACCGTGCACTTCGCGGCGTTCAAGGGCCACACCGTGCTCCTCGTGAACACCGCCAGCCGGTGCGGCTACACACCCCAGTACGCACGCCTGCAGGAGCTCCACCAGCGCTACAAGGACCAGGGGCTTGTGGTGCTCGGCTTCCCCAGCAACGATTTCCTGGGCCAGGAACCGGGCAGCAACGAGGAGATCGCCGGCTTCTGCAAGGAGAACTACGGGGTCACCTTCCCCATGATGGCCAAGGTGCGGGTGAAGGGCGGAGGTCGCGACCCGGTGTACGAATGGCTGACGCGCAAGGACCTCAACGGGGCGATGGACAGCAAGGTGAAGTGGAACTTCCAGAAGTACGTGGTGGACGGGGAGGGCCGGCTGATCGGCGTCTTCAGCCCCGCCACCGACCCGCTGGACCCGGCCATCACCGGGCTGTTCGGCGGTGGCAAGTGATCGTGTCGGCACGGGCCGATCGCGGCACAGCACCGCACCTTGGGGTCCCCACCGGCCCTTGATCCCTCACGATCATCTTTGCAGCGGCATGCAAGGCGGCCCGGTCGATATCCTCTGCATCACGGCGCATCCCGACGATGTGGAGATCTCGTGCGCAGGCACCCTGATGCGCCACATCGCGCAGGGGCGCACCGTGGGCCTGGTGGAATTGACGGCCGGTGAGCTGGGCACCCGCGGCAGTGCCGCCCTGCGGCGTCAGGAGGCCGAGGCCGCACGGCGTGTCATCGGGGCCGGGTTCCGCTACGACCTCGGGCTACCCGACGGCTTCTTCCGGGCCGAGCGCGATGCGCTGTTGCAGGTCGTCACCGCCCTGCGGCTGCACCGCCCCCGCGTGCTGATCACCAATGCCGTGCGCGACCGCCATCCGGACCACGGACGGGCCGCGGCGCTGGTGGGCGAGGCGGCCTTCCTGAGCGGGCTGCGCCGGATCGGGACCGACTTCGAGGGCAGGGCCCAGGAACCCTGGCGACCGACGACCGTGCTGTATTGCGTGCAGGACAACTGGATCGAACCGGACCTCGTGGTGGACATCACCGCCCACTGGGAGCGCAAGATGGAAGCGCTTCGCTGCTTCCGTTCACAGTTCCACGACCCGGCGAGCACCGAGCCCGAGAGCCCCATCGCCACCCCCGAGTTCATGCCCTTCCTCGAGGGCCGGCACCGGGCCATGGGGCGCATCATCCAGGCGGCTTTCGGCGAAGGGTTCACGGTGCAACGTCCGCCGGGCGTGGGCGACGTGACGCAACTGGTGTGAAGGGTGCCTCGAAGAACCTCGGGCGAATGGCGCGCGCCGCGCTCATTCGTCCGGACGAGGCGCTCCGAAGAGCGGATACTGGATCGAAGTTTCCGACTGAGGAGCTACAGCTCATGGACGAATGAGGGCAAGGGATGACCGCTGTGCTCCTTGCTCATGAACGCCGCGCGCCGTCGCTGAAGCTATGGCTCAAGCGCCGGAACGAGGTTCTTCGAGGTACCCGTGAGGACTGTCAAAGCCGCAGCAGCCGCCGCAACCGGTCGAGGTCGGCCCGGTCGGGCCAGTGGTCCTGCACCCGCGCCCCGCTGATCGTCATGAACCGCCAGCCCTGGTAGAGCGCGTTCACCAGGTAGGCCAGCGAGGCGGTGAGGGCCGCACCCATCGCGCCCCAGGCCACCACCAGCAGCAGGCCCGCGCCGATGGTCACCACCAGCCCCAGCGCCGAGCCGATGGTGTTGTGCACGTTGCGGCCCACCCCGCTGAAGTAGTGGCTGTACGCCTGCGACGCGGCCATGGCCACGATGCCGGGGGCCAGGCAGGCCAGCAACGGGCGCACCCCGCGCACCTCGGGGCCGAACAGCAAGGCGTACACCGCGTCGGGCAGCAGCAAGGCAAGCAGCAGCGCCCCGGAGGCGGCCAGCACCGAGGTCTTGAAGGTGGTGAGGGTGAGGGCCCGCTGGCGCCCGGCCAGGGGTTCGTTGCTCACCGTGCTGTACAGCACCATGCCCAGGCTGCGCGGCACCAGCCAGGCCCCTTCGGCCAGCTGCGTGGCCACCGAGTACACGCCCAGTGCGGCCAGGCCCAGGTAGTGCTCGATCAGGTAGTAGGCGAACCGGTAGTTCAGCAGCTGCATGGCGTTGGCGCCCTGCACGTGCAGGCCCTGCAGCACCATCCGCCGCAGCAGCCCGTCCACCGCCGGCACCGCCGGGACCGACGCACGCCGCGCCAGGGCCCACGCGCTCAGGGCCAGCGTGGTGGCGAAGGCCGCGTAGCAGGCTTGCACGTACGCGCCCACCGTGGCGCCGCCCGGCCTGCGCACCAGCACCACGAAAACGGACAGCATCACCAGGCCGTGCAGCGCCGTGATGCGGTTGTAGGCCGCGATGCGCTGCCGCCCCAGCAGCACGTTCAGGTGGATGGTGTAGAGCGATTGCAGCAGGGCGAGGGCCGCCACATGGCCGGAGAGCCCACGGGGCACCAGCGGCACCAGCAGCAGCACGGCGAAGGCGGCCAGCGCGGTGAACAGGGCCCAGGCATAGGCCGGCCGCAGCAGGGCCGCCAGCGGCGCCCGCGGCACCAGGTGCACCAGCGCACCGCCGCCCACCACGTTGTTGAGCAGTTGCACCAGCGTGATGGCCAGCACCACCAAGCTGATGGTGCCCAGTCCCGAGGCGCCCAGCAGGTGGCCGGCCACCATCACCACCAGCAGGTTCGCCAGCGTGGTCCACGCACGGGCGATCACCGAACCGATGGCGGGGCGGATCATGGGCGCAGGCGTTCGAGCAGGGTGCCGAGCTTCCGCTTGCGCTCCCGCACGGCCTGGTCCTGCACCCGCAGGAAACGCTTGCCGTCCACGAGCGTCACATCGCCCACGGCGCTCACCGTGTGCAGGCCCTTGCCGTAGGCGCTGTTGCCGATGGGGCCCACGGTGCGCACCGCCTCTTCGCGAAAGGCCGTCGGGCCCAGTTCCAGCACACGGTGCAGCACCACGCGCCCGCCGTAGGTGAGGCTGCTGTCCTGGCCGGGTCGGTACAGCACCCCGTCATGCACGAAGGGGGTGCCCGCCGGGCGGGCCGAACGCACATCGGTCTTCACCGGGTTCAGCGCATGGGGCACGAAGGGGCCGGTGAGGGTGGGCGCATGGTAGAGGAAGAGCTCGGCGTTGGTGAGCGGCGCCTTGGTGCCGAACAGCCACCAGCGCCCCTGCCAGTGCACGGGGGTGGGGTCGAAGAGCGGCTCCTCGAGCAGCGTGGCCACCGGGTCCATGCGCGTCAGCGCCGCGTCCAGGGCGTACAGCTGCACCCTGCCCGTGGCGGCCTGTTCCGGGATCACGCAGGTGCGCCCCTCGTGCTGCAGCACGAAGGGGTAGGAGAGGTGCTGCGGCAGGTCCAGCAGGGTGCGCGAACGCTTGAGCACGTTGTCGCGCTTGGGGCGCAACCGGGCGATCTCGCCCTTGGCCTGCGCGTGGTCGTACTTCTCGTAGAGCACGTGCAACTGCCCCTCGCCATCCACGAAACCGAAGGGATCGGCGCGGAAGGTGCCGCGGGCCGGGGCCGGAAGCCAGCGCACGTTCATGCTGGGTTTCTCCTCCAGCAGACGGTGGATCGGCTGGTACAGTACCCCGATGTTCCACTCCTCGTGCTCGTTCAGCCCCGCCCGGTGGAAGCGCATCTTGTTGCGCATCTGCACCAGCAGGAAACGCAGGAAGGTGAGGTTGCCGGGGTAGCGCAGGATGGGGGCCGTGGTGGTGCTCTGCCGGCCCTGGAAGGCCTCCTGGTCCCCGGCCAGGAAGCGGCGCATCACCAGGGCCGGCCAAACGGCGCTGTGGCGCAGCGCGGTGTCCACCGTCTCGCACAGGGAATGGTCCACCACACGGAACCAGCCCTTGTACAGGATGCGCCCGCCGTCCAGCTTGTCGGTGAGGCGTTGGAGCACCGCTCCCATCACCGGCTCGCCGCGCAGGAGCTCCCACAGGCCCGGTGGCCCGCCGCGATAGTGCTCCTCGTCGCCGTGGTGGAAGCTCCACACCCCGTGGGGGGCCACTTCCAGCACCGCGCCGCGCAGGATGTTGAAGCCGAACCGCAGCAGCACGTCGGGCCGGTGCGCCCGGATGCGGTCGAGGTCCGCTGCGCTGAAATACTGCCCGTGGCCGCGTCGCTCCACGGCACATTCGAGCTCCGGCAGCCCCTGCAGCAGGGCGCTCACGTCCTCGGGTTCCATGGCCGCAGGCCGGAAATGGCGGCGGCGGTAATGCAGGTACAGGGCCATGCGCCAGGGGTGCCGGCGCAGGCGTTGCCAGAGGCCCGGCCGCCGGCGGACAGGCGGTGCGGGGCGCACCACCAGCACGGGCGTCACGCCTTCCACGGCCAGCACCTGCCGCAGGCATTCGGCCTGCCAGCGCTGCAGCACCGGGCCGTTGCACAGCACGCCCACGCGGAGCCGGGGTTGGTTGGCGCTCATCGGGCTTGTTCCAGGGTCCGCAGCAGCGTGCGGCCCACCGCATCGGGGCCGTACCGTTCGTTCACGCCGGCGCGGATGGCCTCGGGCCGGTAGCGCCCGGCGTCGCGCGTCAGCCGCAGCATCGCCTCGGTGAGGGCGTCGTCGTCGTCCACGGGGATCAGCAACCCGTTCATCGGGGTGATGAACGCTTCCGGGCCGCCGCAGCGTGTGGCGATCACCGGCCGTCCCTGGGCCAGCGCCTCGCCGGTCACCACGCTGAAGGTCTCCACGCGGCTGTTCACCACCACGGCGAAGGCTTGCGCCATGTGGTCGAGCACGGCGCTGTTGGGCAGGCGGCCCAGGAAACGCACGTGGTCGGCCAGGCCCAGGGTGCGGGTCAGGGCCTCCAGCGCGGACCGGTCGGGCCCGTCACCGATCACCGTCAACTGCAACGCGGCCTCCTGTTGTCGGGCCCGTGCCAGGGCGCGGAGCACGCCGCTCACGCACTTGATGCGGTCCACCAGGTCGGCCACCATCAGGAACCGGCCGGCAGGACCGGCGGGCGGCAGGGGCCGGTCGAGCCCCGGGATGGTGTTGGGCACCACGCGGGCCTCGACGCACAGCCCGTGCTGCACCAAGGCCCGCGCCAGGTGGGGGCTCACCGCGATGAAGGCCCGCGCACGCCGGGCCACGGCACGCACGAAGGCATGGTGCAGCGCGCTCTTGCGGGCATAGGTGCCATCCAGGTATTCGCTGCTATGCTCGGCCAGTACGAAGGGGATGCCGCGCCGCCGCAGCCGCAGCGCCACCAGCGCCGGGCGCACCAGGATGTAGGCCAGTGTGAGGTCCACCGGCGGGCGGTGCTGCGCCAGCACCTGCAGGGCCCGCGAGGTGGCGCGCCAATGCCGCCACAGGTTGAGCGCCTTGCGCAGTGGTGCCGGTGTCGCCGTACTGGCGCGGTAGGTGGCACGCAGCTCCCAGAGCCCTTCGGTGGTGCCGGCCTCCAGGGTCAGGGGTGCGGTGGCGGCGGGGTCGCCCTGCAGCACCAGCACGCTCACGGGTGTGTGGCGGGCCAGCGCCAGGGCCTGCTTGCGGATGAAGTCGCCCAACTGCGGATCACGCGGACCGGGGTACCACTTGGGGATCAGGAGCACGTGCATGGCCCGGCGCAAGGTAGGCAGCGCGGGTGGGCGCTCCGGGGTGCATGCTGGCAACGCTTATATTTGCGGCCCCGCTGCCCGTGCGGCGGGGTCATGGTGGATGTAGCTCAGTTGGTCAGAGCGTCGGATTGTGGTTCCGAAGGTCGCCGGTTCGAGCCCGGTCTTCCACCCGGAAAAGAAGCGCCCCTCGGGGCGCTTCCGCGTTCCTGGCCGCTGCGTTCGCACGTTCCACGTCAGGACCCGGCATGCGGCACGACCCCGCGGTCCCGTCACCGCGACCGCCGCCCCAGCAACCGGCCGAAGAACCGCTTCTCGAACTCCCAGAAGAAGCGGAACTGGCCCAGCAGCGCGCCGTAAACCAGCAGCACCAGGTTGTAGAAGGGGAGGATGAGGACGTAGTACAGCACCGAGAACCACACCCCGGGTTCCCCCTCGCCGGTGGCCCAGGCCACCACGGGGCGCTTCAGGAACATCACCGTGAAGCCCGTGCAGGCGAACACCAGCAGGATGATGAACACCCGGGAAGGGCTCACGTTCCAGCGTGCCGCCAGCCTGTCGATCCAACCCCTGCGCGCGCCCATGCCTCCGGTGCGAAGATCGCACGGATCGCGCCGTCACGCACCCGCGCTCACTCCTGCCACTCGGCCAGGAAGAGGTTGGTGTCGTGCGTGCCGCCGTTGTTGCGGTTGCTGCTGAACACGAGGTGCTTGCCGTCCTTGGTGAACACCGGGAAGGCGTCGAACGTGTCGCTGGTGGTGAGGCGCTCCAGCCCGCTGCCGTCCACATTGATCATGTACAGGCTGAAGGGGAAGCCGCGCTCCGAGAGGTGGTTGCTGGCGAAGATGATCCGCTCGCCCGAGGGATGCCAGTAGGGCGCCCAGTTGGCCTTGCCCAGGGAGGTGATCTGCTTGGCCTCGCTGCCGTCGGCATTGGCCACGAAAAGCTCCATGTTGGTGGGCTGCACCAGACCGCGTTCCAGCAGGTCCTTGTATTCCTTGGCCGCTTCGGGGGTCTTGGGCCGGCTGGCCCGCCAGAGCAACTTGCTGCCGTCCGGGCTGAAGAAGGCCCCGCCATCGTAACCGAGCTCGGTGGTCACCCGCTTCACATCGCTGCCGTCGATGGCCATGGTGTACAGGTCCAGGTCGCCGTCGCGCATGCTGGTGAACACGATGCGGTCGCCCTTGGGGCTCACGGTGCCCTCGGCGTCGTACCCCGGGGTGTTGGTGAGCTTGCGCCGGATGCGGCCTTGGAGGTCGCTCACGTAGATGTCGAAGCTGTCGTACAGGGGCCACACGTACGCTCCGCCCGGCTGCCGCTCGGGCACCGGCGGGCAGGCGGCGCCCCCTTCATGGGTGCTGGCGAACAGCACCAGGCTGTCGCCCGGCAGGAAATAGCTGCACGTGGTGCGCCCTCCGTTCACGCTCACCTTGGTGGGCGCCCCGGCCTTCAGGTCGTCGGTGAAGGGGTTGAACCAGCGGATCTGGTCGCAGCTGTCGCCCCAGGCCTTGTTGGTCACCTGGAACACCAGCCGGTCGTTCGCGAAGCTCCAGTAGGCCTCGGCGTTGTCCCCGCCGAAGGTGAGCTGTTTGAGGCTCTTGAAATGCTTCTCGCCGGGCAGGATCAGCGCGGTGTCCGGCGCGGCGACCACGGTGTCCGCAGCGGGCGCGGCCTGTTGTTGTTCGGTGGAGGCGGTGCCGCAGCCCAGGGCCATCAGCGGGGCAAGCAAAAGAATGTGCTTCATGAAGGTCGGTTCGATCGGGGCGCGAAATTAGACGGGGTGGACCGTGGGTCGTGTCATGGGACGGTCTGTTCCGCTCGGTAGAGGCTATCTCAATAACATTGGTGTCCGTTGAACAACCGTGCATCGGGATAATTGAAAGGGGGGCGAAGCCCCCGAACGTGGATCAGGTTCCGGGGATCTGGCAACCGGACATGACCATAGGAGCGGATCTGGGCTGTTTGCCGGACAGCCGGTGATGAGCCAACGGCTGTCGTTGATCCCCAAGAGGCTGATCAAGGAGCTCGCCGAGAAGCACCGAGCCGATCGCTATTAAAAGCGGTTCTTCGCCCACGTCTTTCCGGAGCCTGCCCGGACCCGTGGTGGGCAGCGCTCAGGACAGCACGGCATCTCCTTCCTCACGAGTGGCCCGTGTCACCCTTCGGCAAGGCCCATTACCTTCTCACCCGATGGATGACGGGAAGGTCGTCAAGGGCCGAGGCGCGGACCGCCAGGTGGCCAACCGCTTCCTGCGGCACCACTATGGTGTGGCGGACTGGAGCGGCATCGACGAGCCCGAGCTGGGGGTGGACCAGGCCACGCAGGTGCTGCCCACCTTCCCCCGCACCATCCTGAACCGGGTGGACAGCCCGGACCTGCCCTTCACCTGGAGCCTGAACCCGTACCAGGGCTGCGAGCACGGCTGCAGCTATTGCTATGCGCGGCCCACCCATGAGTACTGGGGCTACAGCGCAGGCTTGGACTTCGAACGCGTGATCCTCGTGAAGCGCGAGGCTCCGGTGCTGCTGGAGAAGGCGCTGCGCACCTCCGCGTGGAAGGCCGAGCCCATCATGCTCTCCGGGGCCACGGATCCCTATCAGCCGGTGGAGCGGCAGGAGCGGCTGACGCGGGCCTGTCTGGAGCTGTGCCTGCGCTTCGGGCAGCCCGTGAGCGTGATCACGAAGAACGCGCTCGTGCTGCGCGACATCGACCTGCTGGCCGAAATGGCCCGTGAGCGCCGGGCGGCCGTTGCCATCAGCCTCACCACCCTGAACGAGGACCTGCGCCGCGTGCTGGAACCCCGCACGAGCACCGCGGCGAACCGGTTGAAAGCCATGGAGCTGCTCGCTGCGGCCGGGGTCCCGGTGTACGCCATGATCGCGCCGGTGATCCCGACGCTGAACGGACCGGAGATCCCCGCGTTGCTGCGGGCCGCGCGGGATGCGGGCGCCAGCGGGGCCGGCTACACCGTCCTGCGCACCAACGGCCCGGTGGGACCCATCTTCCGCGCCTGGCTGCAGCATCACTTCCCCGAGCGTGCCGCCAAGGTGATCGCGCAGACCAGCGCCTTGCACGGCGGACGCATGGACGATGTGCGCTCCGGTGTCCGCATGCGCGGCGAAGGCCCGTTCGCGCTGCAGATCCACCGCCTGTTCACCGTGATGCGTCGGCGCATCTTCGGGCAGGGCGGCTTTCCCGCGCTGGACGGGTCCGGGTTCAGGCCTCCGCCGCAGGGGCAGCTGGATCTGTTCGCCGAAAGCCCTAACGGACCACCGCAAAACCCGCCTGCCCGATGACGGGTCGGGGCGAGACCTGCACCTGCTGCACGCGGGCCAGGGGAGGTCCCTTGCCGCACCACTGCACGAAACGGTCCACCGCATCGGGTTCGCCTTCGGCCTCGGCCTCCACGCTGCCGTCGGGCAGGTTCCGCACGTAGCCCGCCAGGCCCGACCGCCGGGCCTCTTCCGCCGCGTGCTTGCGGTACCACACCCCCTGCACCAGGCCGTGGATGATCAGATGGACGCGGACCGTTCGGGCCATGTTCCGCAAAGGTCACTTGACAGCCGTGGAGCCACCGGGTAAATTCGTCGGCAATTTCGCCACATTGGTCGAAAGAAATCCATCCGAGCCCATGTCCAAGTTCAACGCCCTCCGCCGTCAGGTACTGGCCCTCCTGTTCCTTGTTCCCGCCCTGGTGCCGAGCGCCCGCGCACAATCGGTCCCGGCAGGTTTCGCGGACGTGCTGGTGATGGGGGGCTGGGTGGCCCCGCAGGGGGCGGTGTGGGATGCCAACGACCGCATGTACGTGTGGGAGAAGGCCGGCAAGGTGTGGATCGTGGAGAACGGCGTGCGGCTGCCCAGCCCGTTGATCGACATCAGCCCCGAGGTGGGCGACTGGCGCGACCACGGGTTCCTGGGTTTCGCCCTGGACCCGAACTTCCTGACCAACGGATACATCTACATGCTGTACGCGGTGGACCGCCACCACCTGATGAATTACGGCACGCCCAACTACAACGCCGCCACCAACGAGTACTACAGCGCCACGATCATGCGGCTTACGCGCTACACGGCGGTGGGCCCCACCTTCAACACGGTGGATCCCGGCAGCCGGCTGGTGCTGCTGGGTGAGAGCCCGTCCACCGGCGTGCCCCTGTTGCACGAATCGCACAGCACGGGCACGGTGCTCTTCGGTACGGACGGCACGTTGCTGGTGACGGTGGGCGACGGCGCCAGCTATTCCAGCACCGACGTGGGCAGTGCGTCCGAGACCTACTATGCGCAGGCGTTGGCCGACGGCATCATCCGTCCGGCCGAGAACGTGGGGGCGTTCCGCTCGCAGATGGTGAACAGCTTCAACGGCAAGCTGCTGCGCCTGGACCCGGCCACCGGCGACGGGCTGCCGTCGAACCCCTTCTGGAACCCCGCGGAACCCCGTTCGGCGCAGAGCCGGGTGTGGGCGCTGGGCCTGCGCAACGCCTACCGCTGCACGCTGCGCCCGGGGACGGGCAGCGTGGACCCCGCGGCCGGCGACCCGGGCACCATCTACATCGGCGACGTGCAGTGGAACACCTGGGAGGACATGAACGTGTGCATCGAGGCCGGGATGAACTTCGGCTGGCCGCTGTTCGAGGGCATGGACCCGATGAACAGCTACATGAACACGCCGACGTACAACATGGACGCCCCCAACCCGCTGTACGACGGCATCAACTGCACCATCCCGTACTTCCGTTTCCAGGACCTGTGCAAGCAGGACACGGAGAACCCGCTGAACATCCATCCGAACCCGTGCAACCCGTCGGTGCAGATCCCCGGCAACATCCGCAAGTTCATCCATGCGCGTCCGGCGATCGACTGGCGCCACGGCCAGAACTCGGCCCGCACGGCCACCTTCAACAACGGCGTGGCGACGGCCACCTACCTCAACGATCCCGGTTCGCCGGTGCCGGGTCCCATGTTCGGCGGCTATGCCTCCATCGGCGGCACCTGGATCAGCGGTAACGGCTGGCCCGCCGGCTACCAGAACGTGTATTTCCATGCGGACTATCCCGGTGCGTGGATCAAGCGGTTCGTGTTCGACGGCCAGGACAAGCCGCAGAGCGCGCACGACTTCGCCTCCTCGCTGGGCGCCATCGTGTGGGTGGGCGAGGGCCCCGACGGCTGCCTGTACTACTCGAACTACGCCACCAACGCCATCCGGCGCATCTGCTACACACAGGCCGTGAACCTGCCGCCGGTGGCCGTGGCCTCGCAGGACCTGCAATACGGCCCGGGCCCGCTCAACGTGCAGTTCAACGGCAGCGGCTCCTACGACCCGGAATCGGGCCCGTTGACCTACCTGTGGAACTTCGGGGACGGACAGACCAGCACCCAGGCCAACCCGGCCCACACCTTCACCGCCCCGCCCAACACGCCCACGAGCTTCACGGTGACCCTGACGGTGACCGACAACAACAGCCAGACCAACCAGGCCACCCTGTTGGTGAGCGTGAACAACACGCCGCCCACGGTGGACATCAACAGCTTCATCGACGGCAGCACCTTCCCGGTGGGCGTGGACACCACCTACCTGCTGGAGGCGGCGGTGACCGACAACGAGCATGGCCCGGGGCAGCTCACGTACGCCTGGCGCACCATCCTGCACCACAACACGCACACGCACCCCGAGCCGGTGGACCCGGCGCCGGTGACCAGCACGATCATCAGTGGTGTGGGCTGCGATGGCGAATCGTACTACTATGAGATCGTGCTCACCGTGACCGATGCGGCGGGCCTCAGCACCACGGACACGCAGTGGTTGTACCCGCGCTGCAGCGCCATCGCGCCCACGGCCGTCATCGCCGCGAACGTCACCGTGGGCACCGGGCCGCTCAACGTGCAGTTCAACGGGGCCGCCTCGCACGACCCCGGCACCATCGTGAGCTACTTCTGGGATTTCGGCGACGGGGCCACCTCCACGCAGATGAACCCCTCGCACACGTTCACCGACACGGGCGACCGGCCGGTGACCCTGACGGTGACGGACAACGACGGGCTGACGGGCCAGGCGACCGTGACCATCAGCGTGATCACGTTGGACCCGCCGCAGTGCATCGGCGCCTCGGGCAGTGTGCTGCGCCAGTACTGGAGCGGTGTCTCCGGTAGCACGGTGGCCTCGCTGCTGGCCAGCCCCAACTATCCGGACAACCCCAATTCAACGACGTATCCCACCTCGTTCACCCATTCCTCGAACATCGGCAACAACTACGGCACCCGCATGCGGGGCTACATCCTGGCGCCCACCACCGGCACCTATGTCTTCACGGCCGTGTCCGATGATGAATCGATCGTGTACCTGAGCCCCAACGCCGACCCTCGTTACAAGCAGGCGATCTGCTCGGTGCCCGGCTGGACCAACCCGGGTGAGTTCACCAAGTACGCGCAACAGACCAGCGCGGGGATCACCCTGCAGGCCGGGGTGTACTACTACGTGGAGATGCTGCACAAGGAAAGCTCCGGCGGCGACCACCTGGCCCTCTACTGGCAGACCCCGGGGAACGGCACGCGCACCATCATCCCCGGCAGCGTGCTGTGGCGCTGGCTCGATTGCCCGCCCAGCGTGAACCTGCGGGTGATGCTGCAGGGTGCGTTCGACACCCAGGCCAACCTGATGCGTGATGCGCTGCGCTCGGGCGGTCTCATCCCCGCCACGGAGCCCTTCACGGCGCTCGGCTTCACCCACGCCGGTGGCGGCGGTGGTGAGACCGTGGGCGGCGGCATCCTCGCCGTCACCGGTGCGAACGCCGTGGTGGACTGGGTGCTCGTGGAGCTTCGCAACAAGAACAACGCATCCCAGGTGCTGGCCACGCGCAGCGCCCTGCTGCAGCGCGATGGCGACATCGTGGGGACCAACGGCCTGCCGCGCCTGTTGTTCAACGTGGCCACGGACAACTACTTCATCGCCGTGCGGCACCGCAACCACCTGGGCGTGATGACCGCCACCAGCACGCTGCTCAACAAGGACCAGAAGCTCGTGGACCTCACCCTGGGGAGCACGGCCACGTATGGGACCGATGCCCGGGCCGTGCTGGCCAACGGCAAACGGGCGATGTGGTCAGGCAACGTGGTGCGGGACGCCGTGTTGAAATATGCCGGTGGCTCCAACGACCGCGACCCGATCCTGGTGCGCATCGGCGGCACGGTGCCCACGGCCACCACCACCGGTTACTGGGGCGAGGACGTGAACCTGGACGGCGTTGTGAAGTACGCCGGTGGCTCCAACGACCGCGACCCGATCCTGTTGAACATCGGCGGCACCTTGCCCACCGCGATCCGCCAGCAACAGCTGCCCTGACCTCAGCGCGACGCGTCCTTGCCGCGCGCACCCATGGCCAGGAGATAGGCTTCCAGCCGCTGGCCGCGCTGTTCGTGGCGAACACGGTCCAATACGGCGCGGGTGCGCTGGTCGAGGATGCGGCGCACCGTGCGGTCCCCGGTGCGGTCGGTGTATCGTTTGCCGGTGGTGGGCATGGGTCGGGGCTTTGGGCCGAAGATGACCGCAGGCCTCCGGCAGGTCCAATACCGTGATCGGGGTAGGGGCGTCACGGATGACCCATCCATGACGATCGCGGTGGATCAAAGCCCCTGGCCGTTCTTGCGGAGCACCAGCATCCGCAGGCCCGACCCGTCGAAGGTGCGGCCCGTGGCCCGGAACCCGGTAGCATCGGCATGGATGTGCGTCAGCCGTTCCTCCTGGCCAAGGTCGTAGCGTCGTTCCCACACGGCGGCACCAAGCGCCGACCGCCGGAGCACCAGCGCGTCGGTGTTGTGGTCGAGGCCCGCGCCGCCCGCCACCAGGAGGTCCCCGTTCGGAGCCTCCGCGACCGCATGGCCCCAACGGCCTTCCAACGTATCGCCGATGGTCCGCGTCCACAACGTGTCGCCGTCGCTCTCCAGGGCCATCAGCCACACGCTTGCACGCCGCAAGCCCTGTTGGTCCACCGGCCCGTAGCTCGCCGTGGTCCCGGCCATCACATAGGTGCCGTTCGAGCGGCGGACAAGGGCGTTGCCCACCTCGTCGGCCACGCCGCCCCAGCTGGAGGACCACAGCACCGTGCCCATGGCGTCCACGGCGAAGAACAGCGCATCGCTTTCCCCGCTGAAGTTCATCTGCCGACCTGTGACCAGCGCTCCGTTGGCATCCCCGGCGACGGCCAGACCCTCCTCGTCGAGGGGACCGCCCACGACCGCGGTCCACTGCAGGGTGCCGCTGCTGCTCACACGGCCCACCAGCGCATCGTGCGAGCCGCTGCTGTTGTCCGTTCCGGCGATGTGAAGCCCCGCGCTCCCGGCTTCCGCAGCCGCAAGCACGTGCTGGTCGTTCGCCATGGCCGGGGTCAGGGTCCACAGCACACCGCCTTGCGCGTCGATGCGCATCACCAGAAGGTCATGGTCCAAGGCGCCGTCGGCGATGATGCTGCCCACCACGTAGCCGCCACCTCCGGCAGCCGGAACGAAGGCCTGTCCGAACACGCGCCCGTTCACCGGGAGGGCTGTCTCGGACAGCACCTGGCCCGTGGCGTTCAAGGCGACGAGCACCGTGCCGCGCGCACCGGCGGGCTGGAGCGCCGAGGCCGCGACGAGCGTGCCCGTGGCCTGCGGAACGCTGCCCAGGCCCAGGGAACCTGCGCCCCCCCAGCGCAGTTCGAACGATGATTGGGCCACGACCGGCGGTGCCCACGACACGACGATCACCGCGAGGACCTTCAGCAGGGTACGCATGCGGTGCAAAGTACAGCGGCGCACGCGGTTAGTTTTGGCGCATGGACCGTCGTCGCAACCTCGCGGCCTTTGTCGTCACGGCGCTCGTCCTGGCCCTGCCCGCCGCCACCGCGGTGTGGAGGACAGAGCAAGTGGCCTTGCACGCCTGGGTGAACCGGTGGCATGCGCCGTGGAGCGACGCCCTGTTGAGCAAAGCCACGCACCTGGCCGATGGCCTGGTGCCCACCGTGATCGCCGCAGGATCGCTTTTCGTGGGCACCTGGCGGACATTCCTCCTGCTGGGGCTGAGCACCGGGTTGAGCGCCATCGTGGTGCAAGTGCTCAAGCGGCAGGTCTTCGCGGATCACGACCGGCCGGTGATGTTCGCGCAGGACATGCCCGGCCTGCATCTGGTGGATGGCGTGACGATGAACCACCACTTCAGCTTTCCCTCGGGCCACGCCACGTGCGCCTTCGCCATGTGCCTTGCGTTCGCGGTGATGGGGCGGCGTGCTGCGCTCGCACCGGCATGGGCCGTGGTCGCCGCACTGCTGGCCTTCTCACGGGTGTACCTGTCGCAGCACTTCACCGAGGACGTGCTGGCCGGTGCCCTGACCGGAACGCTCACGGGCACCCTGGTGTGGGCCGCATTGTACCGTTCGTCGTGGTCGCGCTCGGCGTGGCTGGACCGCCGGCCCTGGCCGGTAGGGAGGCGCTGAAGCACCGGGCTGTTACGGCGTGCCGGGTCCGGTGTACTGCACACGGTAGATCATGTCGGCCGCGTCGTCGCTGATCAGCACGCTGCCGTCCGGGGCTTCGAGCACATCCACCGGCCGTCCCCATGCGCTGTTGCCCTTCAACCAGCCATCGGCGAAGACCTCCGTCCGTGCGGTCCCATCGGGCTGCGGAAAGGCCACGACCACGCGGTATCCCACCGGTGTGGTACGGTTCCAGCTGCCGTGCTCGGCGATCAGGATGGCCCCGCGGTATCTCGCCGGGAAGGAGCGGTTCCGCAGGAAGCGCATGCCGAGGGGGGCCACGTGGGCGCCGAGCAGTGCGGCCGGCGCGGTGAAGGTGCTGCAAGGTCTTTGTGCACCGAACTCGGGATCGGGGACATCCCTGCCGTGGCAATAGGGGAAGCCGAAGTGCATGCCGCGTGCGCCGAGGCGGTCCAGTTCACAATCGGGCACGTCATCGCCCATGAGGTCGCGTCCGTTGTCGGTGAACCACAAGGTGCCGCTGCCCGGCTGCCAGTCGAAACCCACCGTGTTGCGCACCCCATGGGCCTCGATGCGGAGGTCCCGGCCGTCGGGCGTCATGCTGGTGATGGTGGCGGCGAGGCTGTCGTCGCCCAGGCAGTTGTTGCACGGTGCGCCCACGGGCACGTAAAGGCGGTCGTCCGGGCCGAAGGCGATGAACTTCCAGCCGTGGTGGTCCTCATCGGGGAACCGTTGCGGCAGGGTCACCGGTGCCGGCGGATCCTCCAGCCGGTCCTCGATGGCGTCGAAGCGAAGGATGCGGTCCACGGCCGAGACGTAGAGCGCGCCCCGGCGGAAGGCGACACCTGCGGGCATGCGCAGGTCCTGTGCGATGATGTGGTGCCTGTCGGCGCGGCCATCGCGATCGGTGTCCTGCAAGGCGTGCACGACGCCTTCGCCCCGTGTGCCCACGAACAGCGTCCCGCGCTCGCCCCAGCACATCGCCCTCGCGTTGGCGACGTTCGCTGCGAAGACCGAGATGGTGAATCCATCGGGCAGCTTGATGGCGCCGAGCTGTGGCGTGCCCGGGTGCAGTGCCGGCATGCACACGCCGCCCAGGAGCAGCCAACCGGCACAGACCAGCGCGATCCCTTGACGGCTGCGCGTGCTCATGGTGCGGACTTCGCGGGCACGATGAGCAGGGGGAACCGTGCCGCGGCCAGTACCTGCTGGCAGACGCTGCCCACGAAGAGCCGGTGGAGCGCACCACGGCCGTGGGTGCCCAGCACCACCAGGTCCGCCTGGAGCCGCACGGCCTCCTCCAGGATGGTGGCCACCGTGGGGCCCTGCACCAGGAGCGCGCGGGCGTCGATGCCCGTCAAGGCGAGGTCGGCGGCGTACTGCTGCAACTCGAGGTGCTCATCGCGCAGCTCCTGCGCACGATGGTCGCGGATGTGCTGCGGGCCGGGTTCGAAGCCGACGAGGTCGGGGTCAGGTGCGGCCACATGGACCACCCACAAGGTGGCTTTGTGCGGAGCGGCCTGCGCCCCGGCCATCCGGAGCACCTCGTGGGTGATGGGGGAGAGGTCGACGGCGGCGAGGATGTTCTTCATGGCCCTGTCGAAGGTAGTTCAGGGCACGGTCAAAGCAGCGGGAGGCACATTCCTTATGACGAAGGGCGGCCCGCAGACCGCCCTTCGCCGGGATCGTTCGGATCGGTTCAGCGCTCGATCACGAGCTTGTCGAGGTGCGCGGGGCGCAGTTTGCCGGTGCTCTTGAAGAACCAGTCCTTCAGACCGTAATGGTACCCGCGCTGGAGACCGGTGCGGTAGGTGCCCAGCATGCCCCGGCGTCCGCTGAGCTTCTGCAGGGCGCGCGTGAGCTTGGCCTCCACCTCGGCGGCCGTGGTCTTGGGTTCGTTCTTGGCAGCCCATTTCTTGGTGACGTCGAGCAATTGCTGTTTCGTCATCATGCGGTTGGCCCCCTTCACGGCGTTCATCACCGCATCGTCCCATCCGCTGAGCCGGTATCCGCCCGGGGCCACGCGCTTTTTCCTGGGGCCCGACTTGCGCTTGGGTGCAGCGGCCCGCTTCTTCGTCGCAGCGGTCTTCTCCGTCGGGGCCGCCGCGCCGGTGCCCATGGCCCGGAGTTCCCGAATGGCCTTCTTGACGCCTTCCAGCTGGAAGACGAGACGACGTCGTTCGCCACGATAATGCTGCAGGAGTTGCTGGATGTCCTTTTCCGTGAACTTCTTTTTGGCCATTTCAGGTGTTTTTTCCGGTGATGATCACCGTATTTTTCCGTGGCAAACATAAGGTCGATCCACGCAGGATCACCTGTTCTCCATGCACATTCGTCGATCAGCGGATGAGGATCGACGGCGGTCCCTGCCCGAAAACACCCACTTGTGCCGCGTTGGTACGGCTGCGTTCCAGGATCTGCCGGACCTCCTCAAGCGTGTCGGGTGACACGGCGATGAGCAGGCCGCCGTTGGTTTGCGGATCGGCGGCGAGGATCATCCGCTCCATGCTGTCCGCACCGGTCACGTGGGCCTGCACTGCGCGCCAGTTGCGCATGCCGCCATCGGTGTAGACGGTCTGCGCGACCAGTTCGGCCGCACCATCCATCCGCGGCACGCACGTCCAGTCGATCACGGCGGAGCAGCCCGAGCCCTCGCACATCTCCCACAGGTGGCCCAGCAGGCCGAAGCCGGTCACATCGGTCATGGCATGCACGCCCGCCACGGGTCCGAGCGCGGCTCCGGCACGGTTCAAGGTGCATAGCTGCGCGGACAGGGCCGCCGTGCGGGCCTCATCGAGCACGCCACGTTTCAAGGCGGTGGAGAGCACGCCCGTACCGACCGGTTTGGTGAGCAGGAGCACATCGCCCGGTTGAGCGCCATCGTTGCGTTTGATGTGGGCCTTGCGGGCGTTGCCGGTGACGGCCAGGCCGAAGAAGGGTTCCGGCGCATCGATGCTGTGCCCGCCGGCGAGCGCGATGCCCGCTTCCCGGCACATGTCCCGGCCACCTTCCACCACTTGCGCGGCGAGTTCCGGCGGCAGTTTGCCGGCCGGCCATCCCAGCACGGCGATGGCGAAGAGCGGCGATCCGCCCATGGCGTACACGTCGCTCAGCGCATTGGCTGCGGCGATGCGTCCGAAGGTGCGTGCATCGTCCACGATGGGGGTGAAGAAGTCCACCGTGCTGATGAGGACCGTGTCGCCATCCATGGCGTACACCGCTGCATCATCCTTGGTGGCGGGCCCCACCAGCAGGCGGGGATCCGTGGCATGCGCATGCGGGCCGCCCAGGATGCGGTCCAGCAGGTCGGGAGCCAGTTTGCAGCCGCAACCGGCGCCGTGGCTGAAGGTGGTGAGGCGGACCGGGGCGTCAGGGGTGCTGGACGGCGTGGGCATGGTCGACGAGGCGTTGGGCCAGGCCGCGAAGATCGGACGCACGGCCCGGAACGGTGCGGGTGCGGGCCGGGTCGCGCATGGAAGCTCCGCGCAGGTAGGCCTTGTCGTAGTAGCGCAGGGTGGCGCGCGCCACCTCCGCCAGGTCGCCCCGGTCGAGCGCTTCCAGTGCCGCCTTGCAGTGCTGCGGCCCCAACCGTTTGCCGATGCGGCGCACGGCGTCCTTCAAGCCCTCTACGGCGACGGAGCCATAGTCCGCCACCAGCCGTTGCACCCGGTCCTCCAGCGGCATGTCCACGAAGAACAGCGTCGTTGAGCGCATGCGTGCGAAGAAGGGATCCGGGATCGGCACACGGCCGATGAGCAGGCTTTCGTCCTCCACCCACACGGGCCTTTGCAGGTCCAGGGTCCGCAGGGCCTGCCAAAGCAGGTTGCCGAAGTGCTCCGCGCTGGGCTGGGGAGGCTGGCCCAGTCCGCCGAAGGCCGAGCCTTTGTGGTTGGCCAGGTCCTCGAGGTCCACCGTTTGCTCGCCCAGCGCGCGCAGCAGCCCCAGCAGCTCGGTCTTGCCGCTGCCGGTGTATCCGCCCAGCACGCGCAGGTCCCACGGCAGTGCGAAGCTTTCGGCGGCGTGCCGGCGGAAGGCCTTGTAGCCCCCGCGCAGTGTGCTCACCTCGGCGAAGCCGGCCTTGTCCAGCAGCCACGCCACGCTGGCGCTGCGTTCGCCACCACGCCAGCAATGCACGGCGATGCGCCCGTGCGGCGCGATGGCGCGGGCACGTTCCACCATGTCGCCCAGGCGCGGCCCCACCAGCCGCAGGCCGAGCAGCACGGCGGCATCGCGTCCCTGCTGTTTGTAGCAGGTGCCCACTTCGGCGCGTTCCCGATCGGTGAAGAGCGGCACGTTGATGCTCCCCGGGATGTGGCCGTGCACATGTTCGGCAGGCGACCGCACGTCGAGCAGCGGGGGCGTGTCCGCAGTGCCCAGGAGCTCAGCGGGCGGCAGGGAGCGGATCATGGCCGAAGGTATGCGCGGGCACCAGGGTGGGCAGCACCCCGGCCAGCAGGAGCGCCAGCGTGGCCTGCCCGCGGTCGTTGAGGTGGATGCGGTCGGTGTACATGGTGCTGTCCATGCGATCGAGCGACCGCAGCACAGGCACGTGCCACGCGGACAGGGAATCGAGGATGCGCGTGCCGCGGTCGTCGTAGCGCCCCATGGCCAGCTCGCCAAGTTCGGGGTGGAGCAGCACCATCAACGGGATGCCGCGTGCGGCGGCGGTGTCGCGCAGCGCCCGCCAGCCCTCGGCGAACCGGCGCGGACTTGGGACGGCGGGCCGGTGGCGCCAGCGGTCGATCACGGTGGAAAGAGCCAGCAGCGGGCGTTCGGCCGGATAGGAGGGATGAACACCCACCACGGGTGCGAAGGTCATGCGGTCGTAGGCGTCATGGCTGCTGAGCACGACCACGAGGGCATCGGCGTCCAGCAGGCCGTGCGCCCTGATCCAGGCCATGGCGTTGTCCGTGCCCCAACTGCCGGCACTGAGGTTGACGAGCTCGATGCCGGTGGCACGGGCGGCCTTTTCGGTGGCCAGGCTGTCCTGCGTGGTCTGCTGTCCGCCGTTGATCACCGAGTCGCCGATGATCAGCACGCGACGGCCCCGCTTGGCGCCCACGGGAGGGGAGCGCAGGCCCAGCGCATTGGTGCGGTACCGGATCCGTCCATAGTGCGCATCCTGGTCGGGCAGCATGAGGTACTCGTACCTGGCGTCGGCACGGAACAGGGGATGGTCACGCCGACCCAGGACGCGCAACCACAGCTCGGCGCACAGGAGCGCGGCCAGGAGCACGGCAAGACCACGGACGATGCCACGACGGAGGCGCACCGGGCGAAGTTCGCAACGGCCGGGATGCGCGGACCCGGAACGGTCACAACTGCTGGATGACCGTGAGCAGGCGGCTCATGTAGGTACGGCCGATGGGGATGCGTTTCCCGGACTCGAGCACCACGTCGCCGTCATCGATGCTCTGGATGCGGTCCAGGCGGATGATGTGGGAGCGGTGGATGCGCAGGAAATCACCCGCGGGGAGCATGGCCTCGAAATCCTGCATGGTGCCGTGCACCACGTAGCGCCGGTCCTTCAGATGGAAGGAGGCGTAATCCTTCAGGGCCTCCACATGCTCGATCTCGCGGAAGGCGATCCGCACGGCGCGGCCTTTGTGCTTGATGAAGATGTGGTCATCGTCCTGCCCCTTGCTCACCGAGCGCAACAGGCGGTCCCGTTCCATGCGCAACTTGGCCTCCTCGCCGCCTTTGAAGAGGGCGATCTCGATGTTGGAGCGCAGGGCCGCCTCGGTGAAGGGCTTCACGATGTAGCCCAGGGGCTCGGCCACTTTGGCCTCGCTGAGGGTGCTGTCCTCCGAGAAGGCGGTGAGGAAGACCACCGGAATGCCGGTGCTGGTGCGGATCACCTTGGCCGCCTCGATGCCGGTCATGGCACTGCGCAGCCGGATGTCCATGAGCACCATGTCCGGCCTTTGTTCCATGGCCAGGCTCACGGCTTCGTGGCCGTCGCCCGTGCTGCCGGCCACATCGTAGCCCAGCAACGTCAGGCTGCGTTCGATATCCTTGCGGATGAGGGCTTCGTCCTCGACGACCAGGATGCGGGGGTGGTTCATGGGGTGTTCGGACCGGGGCCTGTCCGGCGCACACAACGATACGGCCAGGGGGCAGGGAAGTTGCCGGGATCTCGACCAAGCGTTGCGGAAGGGCGATGGAGCAGCGTTCTGTGACGAGCGATGCCGGTCCTCCGTCGCTGGCGGTCCTTCCACGCGTCAGGCGCCGCCCCTCCGGCCGACGGCACGGGCAAGTGCTTCGCCGCTTAGCTTCGTGCGGAACGAACCCCGCCCCGGATGCGCCTCCTTCTCCTTGCTTCCGCATCGCTCCTGGCCATCGCCGCCCAGGCCCAGCCCTTCCGCATGGGCTGCCGCATCCTGCACGAGCCCTATCGCCCCGGGCCGGAACTGACCGCCACGCAGCGCACGCAGATCGACGAGACCATCGCGCGCAGCGACACCTTCGACATCCAGCACTACGACATCAGCCTGGACGTGACCCGGGTGCAGGACCAGTGGATCGCGGGGGCATGCGCGGTGACCTTCAGCGCACGCATGGCCGGGCAGACGGCCATCCGGTTCGACCTGTTGGACCTGGCGGTGGACTCGGTGACGAGCCCGTTGGGCCAGCATCCGTACACCTACGACGGGGCGTTCCTGACCGTGGACCTGCTGGGGGCGCCGTTGGTGGGCGAACAACGCACGCTGACGGTGCACTACCAGGGCAGCCCGCAACGCGATCCGGACTGGGGCGGCTTCTACTTCGAGAGCGGCTACATCTACAACCTGGGGATCGGCATCAGCACCATCCCGCCCAACTTCGGCAAGGTGTGGTACCCCTGCTTCGATTCCTTCGTGGAACGCGCCACGTACACCTACCACGTGAAGAGCGCCGGCACCTACCGGCTCCGCGGCCAGGGCGACTTCCTGGGCGAGGTGCAGTTGGGCGGCGACACCGTGGTGCGGTCCTACACCATCGGCAGGGCGCTGCCCACGCACGTCTCGGCCGTGGCCGTCTCCGGCTACGTGGACAGCACCTACGTGCATGCCGGGGCCTACGGGAACATCCCGGTGACCCTGAGCGCCAAGCCCGCGCACCTGGCCGGCATGGTGTCCCGTTTCGGCGACCTGGGCGGTGCCATCGATGCCTGCGAGCATTGGTACGGGCCGTACGGCTGGGGGCGCGTGGGCTACGTGCTCACCACCGACGGCGCCTTGGAGATCCCCACCAACATCGCCTATCCGCAGTTCATGACCGGGCAGCCCGTTCCGGACAACCGCCAGCTGCTGAGCCACGAGCTGGGCCACCACTGGTGGGGCGATATCGTGACCCCGTACATCCACAACGACATGTGGCTGAAGGAAGGCCCGGCCGAGTACACCGGCCACCTGGTCGATGAATGGGTGTATGGCCGCGACCAGTTCATCACCACCGTGCTGAACAACCAGTTCGATGTGCTGAAGAACAGCCACCTGCAGGACGGCGGGTTCCAGCCCTTGTCGCCCATGCCCGATCCGTACATCTACGGCCACCACACCTATTACAAGGGTGCCTCGGTGATGCACAACCTGCGGGGCTACCTGGGCGACACGCTCTTCCGGCAGGCCATGCATGGCGTGCAACTGGCGTACGCCGACACGGCTTTGGACGCCGCCGGGTTCCGCGACGCGCTGGAGCAGGCCACCGGCGCCGACCTCGACCCCTTTTTCGATGCGTGGGTGTTCGCACCCGGCTTCAGCGTGTTCGTGGTGGAGGCCCTGAGCGCGGTGCAGCAAGGCGGCGGCTGGGCGGTGGACCTCACCCTGCGGCAGCGCCTGCGCGGCACCACGGCCTTCCACCACCAGGTGCCGCTGGACGTCACCCTGATCGGCGCGAACTGGCAACGCAGCGAGCATCAGGTGATGGCCGACGGCGAGCTCACCGTGGTGGACCTCACCGCGCCGTTCGAGCCCGTGATGGCGGTGGTGAACGGGCATCGCCGATTGAACCAGGCAAGGATGGACCACGAGTTCACCATCCGGCCGGGTGAGAGCTTCAGTTCCACCCTGCCGCGCGTGGACTTCCGCTTGTTCCCGGAGAACGTGCCCGACTCGGCGCTGTTCCGCGTGGACCACATCTGGGCCGGTCCGGAGGCGGCGCAGACCACCGCGGAAGTGGAGGCCGTGAGCGGAACGCACTACTGGGTGGTGGATGGCCTCTGGCCCGCAGGCACCCACCTGTCCGCGCGCATCAACTACTACGGTGCCTCGGACGCCCAACTGGACTTCGACCTGTACGACGTCACCGAGGCCGGGGCCGCCGTGCTCTATCGCGCGCATCCCGGCGAACCGTGGACCACCTACCCGCATCAGGTGGTGGTGGCCGGCTCGCTCACCAACGGCACCGGCTACATGGAACTGGACACCCTGCTGCAAGGGGAGTACACCTTGGGCCGGAGCGGGGCGATCGCCGCCGTCCACGGTCCCGATGCCTGGACCGACGGAGAGCTGAACGTGTACCCGGTGCCTGCCGTGGACCGGCTGCTGGTGGAGCTCCCCGACGGCTTCACCCCGATGGAACTGGCGCTCGTTTCCTCCGATGGCCGTGCCTGGTGGAGGCAGCGGGCCACGCGCGAACCGGTGCAGGTCCTGTCGGTGGCGGCCGTGCCCGCCGGGGCCTATGTGGTGGAACTGCGGGGACAGGACGGGACCGTGCGTCGCCGACCGGTGCTCGTGGGCCGCTGACGATCGTCGAAAAGGAACCCGCCCGTGGAATGGCGGGTGCCGGGCCGTTAGCTTCGGCACCACAAATCCATGGACATGATCGGAAACTACGCAATGCGCATGGCGGTGGTCGCCCTGGCCCTGGCGGCCACGGAAGCTCCGGCCCAGCACACCAAGCAGGACATCACACGGACCCCGACCGCGCGCCAGGACGGGCATCAACGCACGTTCACACCCGGACAGCTGTCGGGCAGCGAGGCCCCCCGGGCCAAGTCGCACAGATCCACGAACCCAAGCCTGTTCCGCGGCGGCGCCCCGGTGAATGACAATTGCGCGGGCGCCATCACCATCCCGGTGGGGACCAGCTGCGTGCCGGTGGCGGGCAGCACGGCCGGTGCCACCAGCAGCCTGCCGGCGATCACCTGCAACAGCTACACCGGCACCGCGGACGATGACGTGTGGTTCAAATTCGTGGCCACGGCCCCTGCGATCACCGTGCTGGTGGACGGTTCCGCCCAGTTCGACGCCGTGGTGGACGTGCGCAGCGGTGCATGCAATGGCGCGAACATCGCCTGTGCCGACCAGGTGGTCGACGACGGCACCGAGATGGTGTCCCTGACCGGCCTCACCGTCGGTGCCACCTACCTGGTGCGGGTCTACGACTATTACAACGGCCCGGCGCCCACCACCGACCTGACCATCTGCGCCTTCATCACCCCGCCGCCTCCGGCGAACGATCAGTGCGCCAACGTGGCGGGGCAGAACCTCGCCATTGGCGGATCGCTCACGTTCACGGGCAGCACTGCCGGTGCGACCACCACCAACGACGCGGCGGTCGGCAGCGCCTTCGAGGGAGCGGTGCCCACGGTGTGGCACCGTTTCACCACGACCGCCTGCGCGAACGTGACGCTGGACTACTGCGGCACCGCGCCCGCCTTCGACGAGGTGTACATCGTCCTGACCCCGGATTGTCCGGCGGATTCGGCCATCCTCGGTACGTACGATTTCACCACCTGCCCCGACGGCAACGGCACGGTGGTCTTCAACCAGCTGCCGGCGGGCAGCTACTATGTGCCCGTGGGCCTTTTCGGCGCCGGTTCGCTGGGGGCCTACACCATCCACCTGAACGCCTCTGCCTGCGGGGTCGCTCCGCCGAACGACCAGTGCCAGAACATCGTTCCACAGGCCCTGAACGTGGGCGGTTCGCTCAGCTTCACAGGCACCACGGTCGGCGCCACCGCCACCAATGATGCCGTACCCCTTTCCGACATGGACGACAGCGTGCCCAAGGTCTGGCATGCCTTCACCCTTTCGAGCTGCGCCAACGTGCAGGTGAGCTACTGCGGCACCACCCCGGTGTACGACCAGATCTACATCGTGCTGACGGCATGCCCCGCGAGCACCTTCGAGCTGGGCACCTACGACTTCACCACCTGCGCCGACGGCAACGGCACGGTGTACTTCAGCGCCCTGCCGGCCGGCACGTACTACCTGCCCGTCGGTCAGTTCGGCGCGGGTACGACCGGGCCGTACACCCTGGAAGTGAGCGCCACGGCCTGCGCGGGTCTGCCGGCCAACGACGAATGCGGCGGGTCCACGATGCTCACCGCGGGCACCCTCTGCCAGTACGTGACCGGCGATGTGGCCAACGCCACCGGATCGCTGCCGGCCATCAACTGCAACGGGTTCACCGGTGATGCGAACGACGATGTGTGGTTCAGCTTCGTGGCCACGGCCGCCGCGCTGACCGTGGAGGTGGCAGGCTCCGATTCGCTGGACGCGGTGGTGGAACTGTTGTCCGGCGGTTGCGCGAACCCGACGAGCATCGGTTGTGCGGACGCCACCTTGGAGGGTGGCACGGAGGTGATCCAGGCCGCCGGCCTCACCGTGGGGCAGACCTACCACGTACGGCTGTACCACTACTACACGGACATCCCGGCCACCACCACCTTCGACATCTGTGTGTACGGCGGTGGCGCGGCACCGGGGAACGACAACTGCGCCGATGTGGTGTCGCAGCCGCTGGCGATCGGCGGCAACCTGAGCTTCACGGGAACCACGGTGGGCGCCACCGCCGCCGGTGATGCGGTCGCGGGCTCGCCCATGGACGACAACGTGCCCAAGGTGTGGCATGCCTTCACCCTCGTGGACTGCGCCGACGTCACCGTGTCGTATTGCGGAACGAACCCGGCCTTCGATCAGGTGTATATCGTGTGGACCTCTTGTCCGGCGGACACCTTCCACGCAGGGACATACGACACCACCTCCTGCGCGGACGGCAACGTCACCATCCGGTTCGCCACGCTTCAACCCGGCACCTACTGGCTGCCCGTGGGCCAGTTCGGATCGGGCACCACCGGGCCGTACACGCTCACGGTCGAGGCGGCGGCATGCCCCGGCCAGCCGGCGAACGACGATTGCGCCGACGCCATCGGCCTGCCCGTGTGGGCGACCACGGACTGCCCGCAGAACGGCGCCCAGGGCAACAACGCACAGGCCACCCAGGATGCCGGCGACCCCTCCTGCGACACGACCACGGGTTCGTACCTGGACATGTGGTACACCTTCAACTCCGGGCCGAACACGGTCGTCACCATCAACTTCAACAATGTGAGCATGGGTGATGCCGTGGTGGTGGTGTACGACGGTTGCAACGGCACCGAACTCAGCTGCGTGATCGGGCCTGGCGCCCCGTACGACGTGACCGTGACACCCAACACGGACCATGTGGTGCGGGTGTACTCCAACACCCAGTACGGTGCGGGGGGCGAGTTCTCCATCTGCCTGTCCGCAGCCATCAGCACCGCGCTTGCCGAGGTCGTTGACGAAGGGTGGTCGCTGTTCCCGAACCCCGGCACCGGCGCCGTGTCCGTAGTGTGGCCCTGGGAGGGGACGGCGGCACAGCTGCAGCTCATCGACGCCACGGGTAGGACGGTATGGAACGCCCGCACCACGTTGGTCAAAGGGGTGAACGCTGTGCGTGAGGATGCCGGAACCTTGAAGGCGGGCACCTACGTGCTGCGTATCCGCACGGAAGCAGGGATCAGCGAGCAGCGCCTGCTGGTGCATTGATCACCATGATCGGGAAGGGGCGGGGCGGACCATCGGGCCGCCCCGCTCGTTTTCTCGCGTTTCCGGGGTTGTGCACACCCGCCTGTTGATCGATCGCCCCACCGAAGGCCCTCAAGCCTTTGATCCGCACCAGGCCCCGGATAGTTTCGCCGCCCGGTCCGCACACCAGTGGGACCACAGCGGGCATGAGATGGTTGCGTGACCTGATGGTGGTGGCAGGCATATTGTTCAGCGCCACGGCGGCAGCGGCCCACCTGAGGATCGTGGGCACGGTGACGGACAAGTTCACCGCGGCACCGCTGGCCGATGCCCAGGTGCGGGTGTACCGCAACGGCGAGAAGGTGCGCACCCTGTCCACCGGCCCCACGGGCCGTTACGAGCTGCTGCTGGAGAACAACGCGGATTTCGTGATCCGCTTCGTGCGCCCCGGGCACGTCACCAAGTGCTTCACGGTGAGCACGCACGGGCCGGAGTGGGCGGGCGACCGCAGCGTGAAGGAGGTGTTCATCGAGATGACCATGTTCGAGCGGGTCGCCGACCTGGACCTTTCGTTCTTCGACCTGCCGATGGGCATCGCGCGCTTCGATCCCTTGAACGGCCGGATGGACTGGGACGAGGCGTACGACGGACGGATCCGCGGCGAAGTGGCCGCATTGATGGACGCCGTGGCGCGTGCGATGGCGGCGCGCGGGGCGCTGGCCAGGCTCGATTGATCAGCCGGCCGACCGTGCGCGTGCACGGGGATGGTGCTGCAGGATGTTGCTGCGCAGGTATTCGCGGTCCAGGTGCGTGTAGATCTCGGTGGTGGTGATGCTGGCATGGCCGAGCATCTCCTGCACCGCGCGCAGGTCCGCCCCGCCCTCCACCAGATGCGTGGCGAAACTGTGGCGGAAGGTGTGGGGGCTGATGCCCTTGTGGATGCCGGCCTTCACGGCCAGGGCCTTCACCAGGTTGAAGACGGCCACACGGGACAGGGGCCCGCCACGTGCATTGAGAAAGAGCGCATCGCCGGCACGGGCGGCCACGGGCAGATGCACGCGCTCATGGTCGCGATACTCCGCGATGCGGTCCAACGTGTGGGGCGCGATGGGCACCAGCCGCTCCTTGTCGCCCTTGCCGACCACACGGATGAACCGCTCGGCCGCATGGATGTCGCTGATGCGCAATCCGCACAGTTCGCTCACGCGCAGGCCGCAGCCGTACAGCGTCTCCACCATGGCCCGGTCGCGGTGCGCCAGGGGACGGGACAGGTCGATCGCGGCCACGATGGCGTCGATCTCCGCAATGCTGAGGAACTCGGGCAGATGGCGCCCCGGCCTGGGCGACTCCAGCAATTCGGTGGGGTCGTTGTCGATCCGGCGGTCGAGCAGCAACGCGCGGTGGAAGGCACGCACCGCGCTCAACAGCCGGGCCTGGCTGCGTGCACCGATGCCCTGCTTGGCGGTGTGTGTGACGAAGGCCTGCAGGTCCTCCAGCCGCAGCGCATCGGGGGCCAGCACGGGGGCATGGGCCTCGGCGAAGGTCCGCAGCTTGGCCAGGTCGGAGAGGTAGGCCTCCACCGTGCGGTCGCTCAACGAGCGCTCCAGCTTAAGGTGGGTTCGGAACAGGTTGAGGGCGCGGTGCCAGTCCACCGCACAAAGATGCCATCGCTGCCCCCTTTCGTTACTTCGCCGTCATGGCGGACATCCTGGTGCTGAACGGACCCAACCTGGCCCTGCTGGGCCGTCGTGAACCGGCCATCTACGGCAAGGGCGACCTGGAGCACCTGATGGCCGGCCTGCGGGCGGAGTTCCCCGAACACCGCATCGACCATCGCCAGAGCGAGCTGGAGGGCGACCTGGTGCGCTGGCTCCACGAGGCCGAGGGCGCCTATGCCGGGGTGGTGCTGAACGCAGGTGGCTACAGCCACACGTCGGTGGCCCTGCGCGATGCGGTGGCCGCCGTGACCGTGCCCGTGGTGGAGGTGCATCTTTCCAACCTGCTCGCGCGTGAACCGTTCCGCCACGTCTCGCTGCTCGGCGGCGTGTGCGTGGGCAGCATCATGGGCCTGGGGGCCGAGAGCTACCGCCTGGCGGTGGACCACCTGCTCCGGCGCGGGCGCTAACGACGGGTGACGAAGGCTTCGCGCGGCAGGTCGCTGAACCGGGTGCGCTTCAGCAGAAAGCGGTCCACGGCGACGTTGCGCGTGTACATGCCTGTGAGGTCCGGATCTTTTTCCTCGCGCATGAGGTGTGCGCGCACGGCGAGCAAGGCGGGCAGCCTCCCCAGGAAGTGAGCATGGGCCCGGGCCACCTGCCATGCATGCGCGCCGTGGCCTTCCAGCAGGAACTTCCAGGCGGCGGCGGCGTCCAGCAGCAGGCGGCGCAGCAGGCGGCCCGGCAACCAGCCGGTGTGCAGGTTCTTGGTGAGCACGATGAGGCTGTTGCGGAAGTTGAGGTAGGTCTTGCGCGGGCTGCCGTAGCCCAGGGCGCCCCCGCCCACGTGCAGCACGCTCGCGCCGGCGGCATGGCCGATGCGCCAGCCCCGTCGACGGAGCCGCCAGCACAGGTCGATCTCCTCCATGTGCGCGAACAGCGTGGGGTCGAAGCCACCCACCGCGTGGAAGGCCGTGGCGCGGATCATCATGCAGGCACCGGTGGCCCAGAACACCTCCCGGTCGTCGTCGTACTGCCCCCGATCGGGTTCCGTGATCTCGAAGATCCGGCCGCGGCAGAACGGATAGCCGTTGCGGTCGATGAAGCCGCCGGCGGCACCGGCATGCTCGAAGCGGTCGGGATGGGCGTGCGCCAGCACCTTGGGCTGGCAGGCCGCCATGCCGGGGTCGCCGTCGAGCCGGGCACGCAGCCCCGCGAGCCAGCCGGGCCGCACCTCCACATCGCTGTTGAGCAGCACGTAGTAGGCGGCCTCCACCTGGGCCAGCGCGGCGTTGTACCCCCCCGCGAAGCCCAGGTTGCTGTCCAGGGCGATGGTGCGCACACCTTGTATGTTACGCAGCCAGTCCAGCGAACCGTCGCTGCTGCCGTTGTCGGCCACCACCACTTGGGCGCCATCGGCCAGCTGCAGCACCCCGGGAAGGAAACGCCGCAGCCACGAAAGGCCGTTCCAATTGAGAATGACGATCGCCGTGTCGCGCATGGGCTGGCTGCGGCGGCAAAGATGGCCGCGGCGACGCGACCGTCAGCGCGGGTTCAGAAAGAACTCGTTGGCGCGCTCACCGCTTTGGGAATCCACCGAACCGGGCTGCACGTTGTTCATCGGCGTGTCGCGTGAATGCAGCACCTGGTTCCAGCGCGGGTTCTGGATCTCGCCGGGCACCTCCGAATGCAGCAGTTCGTAATCGTTGGTCACCATGTCCGGCAGGTAGAACACGAAGCGGCGGTCGGTGTAGCGGCCAGCCCGGTAGTAATGCCAGATCTGATAGGGGTACACGCCCATGTCGTTAGGCCGGTCCACGATGGTGTTGGGCGCGCCGTACTTCAGATGCACATAGCCCCGGTCGGTCTCGTAGCCGCGTTTGATGCGCGAGCCGTACATGCGGTTCACGCGGATCACCTCCGCGCGGTAGTCCTTCCAAGCGCCCTCGGGGTCGAGGCCGTTGCGGTTGAACCAGAAGCTGTAGAAGAAGCGGCGCATCAGGTCCATGTCCCGGTCCTTCCAGCGGTCGTCGATCATCTTGCGCTCCAGGTCGTCGGCGATGGGGCGCAGGCAGTGGATGAACTCGGCCAGGCTGTCGGGTTCGGCGATGCGGTCGGCGAAGGTGCCGCCCATGACCACGCCGGACAGGTCGTCCATACGATAGGCGACGGGGTTGTTGCGCTGCAAGAACCGCTCGGTGCGTGCCAGCAACTGGCCGCTGCGGTCGCGGGCCTCCAGGGCCAGCACATAGTTGCCGCTGGGCAACTGGCGGATGTCGAAGCCCCCCACGACGGGTTCCACCGCCCGGGCCTTCACCCGTGCCGCGGCCCGGAAGGCACCCACCGGGGTGCCGGTCCCGTGCCCTTCGATCTGGTAGCTCAGCAGATACAGGCTGTCGGGGCCCACCCGCTCGTCCATGCCGTAGAGCTCGGCGTAGAGGTCCAGGCGTTCCACCGAAGCCGGATAGTAGGCACCCACGAAGGGGATGAGAACGCGGCCGCTATGCCCATGGCCCTCGCCGCCCTCGGGCCCGCTGCCGGCCACCAGCAGCACGTCCGAGAAGGCGGGCCGGCCCGGCATTGCCGGTACTGCCAGCGGCCGCCGCTCCGTGCGTGTCGTGTCCGCGCCCTGCAGGTCGCGCACCTGCACCTCGAGGGTGTATTCCCCGACCGGCAGCGCGAACGCCGTGGTGTACAACAGGTCCGGCGGCACTTCCGAGGTGCGCGGTGGGCCGGTGAGCTCCACCTTGCGGTGGTCCACGATCGCACCGTCCCGTTCCACCAAGGCCACCAGCTGCAACCGTGCCTGGGACAGACCGGCGGTGCTGTCCTCGTGCGTCACGGAGGCGCCCAGGACCGCCACACTGAGGTCCACCAGCGGACCTTGGCCGGGCACCTCGAACCGGCGCGTCTCCACCAGGAACTCGGGCACCTGTTGGGCGGCGACGGACCTGGCGATGATCAGCATCAACAGGGGTAGGAGCGGGCGTGCCATGTGATCAAAGGTAGCGCGGGCATCGGGCGTGGCGTCACCGTTCCTCGGGGCGGAGGCGCCGTTCCCGCGCTCCGGGTCGAACGGTGCGCGGCGGCGGGGTCGTGGTCCCAAGCCGACGCACGCCCATGGCGGAGCTTGCCTTCCGGCATCAGCCGGTGTTGCACCTCCCTGGACCGCGCCATCGTATGGCGGGATCCCCATGGATCAGCGATCGCGTCGCGCTGGCGGAGAGGGAGGGATTCGAACCCCCGTTACCCTTGCGGATAAAGCGGTTTTCAAGACCGCCGCATTCGACCGCTCTGCCACCTCTCCGGGGCGCGGCGAAGGTAGCGCCGGGCAATGGGGTATTTTGCGCACCGCCGATGCGATTCACCTTCCTCGGAACAGGCACCAGCCAGGGTGTGCCGGTGATCGGTTGCCGGTGCGCAGTATGCACGGGGACCGATGCCCGCGACCGGCGTCTGCGCGCTGCGGGCTGGCTCCAAGTGGCCGGGCGTTCCCTGCTGATCGATGCCGGTCCCGACGTGCGCCAGCAGTGCCTGCGCGCCGGTGTGGACCGGTTGGACGCGGTGCTGCTCACCCACGAGCACATGGACCACATCAGCGGCATGGACGAACTGCGGAGCTACAACCACCTCCAGGGCGCCGTGATGCCGGTGCATGGTTCAGCGGCCACGCTGGGGGCGGTGCGCCGGATCTTCGCCTACGCCTTCGCCGAGGTGCGTTATCCCGGGGTGCCCGAGCTGGAACTGCATCCCATCGCGCCGGGTCCCTTCACGGCGGCGGGCATCGCCATGGAGGCCGTGGAAGTGCTCCACCTGGGCATGCCCGTCCTGGGTTTCCGCATCGGCGCCTTCACCTACATCACCGATGCGAAGGTGCTGCCCGAGGCCGCCAAGGCCCAGGTGCGCGGCAGCGAGGTGCTGGTGCTCAACGCCCTGCGTCACGAACCCCACGCCGCCCACCTCAACCTGCAGGAAGCGCTGGACCTGGCCCGTGAACTGGGCGCCCGGCGGACCCTGTTCACCCACATCAGCCACCTGCTGGGCGCCCATGCCGCAGTGGCCCCCACCTTGCCGAACGGCGTCGAACTGGCCTACGACGGCCTGACCATCGAGCTTCCCGACCCCTGACGGGCATCCAAGCGCGACCGTGCGGAGGGTTGCCCGGGTGCCCCCCGCTTACGACCTTCGATCCCCCAACCCCTTGCCCCATGCGCACCTCCCTGCTCATCGCCGGCCTCCTCCTCGGCGCCCTGCACGCCAACGCCATCGACGGCGGCCGTGACGACCGGCGCATCACCTTCCTGCACGACCGGCCGCGCACGCCGGACGTCGCCTGGCAGGAGACACTGCGCGCACGGCCGCAATGGCGTTCGTTCGTGGCGGCGCACGGCACCTGGTGGGTCGAGTTCAACGAGGCCAACGGCCTGCCGCACCGGGCCTTCGGCAAGCCCATCGCCACCCTCGGGGCGGACCCCGTTTCCCGCGCCTGGGACTTCCTGCAGCATCAGCTTGCAGGCTTCGGCCTGCCGCTGAACGAGATTGTGGTGCGTTCCGTGTACCCCACGGCCAAGCACACCTACGTGCACTTCGCCCAACAGCACGCCGGACTTCCCGTGCTCTTCGGGCAGGCCCTGGTGAAGCTGGACGTGCAGGGGCGGGTGATCGCCTTCGGCACGGACCTGTACCCGGGCATCCAGGTGGACGAACAGCCCGCCATCGCCGAGGCCGCCGCGGTGGCCAGCGCTTCGGCAGGGCTCACGGGCATCACGGGCACCGAGGTCCTCGGCCGGCGCATCCTGCCGCTGCCCGGGCATCGCGCGGTGGAGCACCGGCTGGTGCATGAAGTGGTGGTGCACACGGTGGAGGCCGGTGTTCCCGGCCGCTGGGCCTGCTGGGTGGACGCCCACTCCGGGCAGCTGCTCCACCGGCAGGACCAGGTGATGCACCACGCGCCCCCAGCCGCGGCAGGCGCCGAGGTCAACGCCACCGCCACCGCCTTCACCCAGAACCCCTACATCCCGGCGACCTCCGAAGTGCTCCCCGACCTGCGCGTGGTGGTGAACGGGCTGAGCCAGTACCTGGACGACCAGGGCTACCTCAACACCGGGGTGGGCGGGCCGGTGGACGCCACCTTCTTCCTGGACGGGCGTTGGTGCAACGTGAAGACCGGCGGCAGCACACCGAGCTTCCAGACCACCCTGCAGGAGGGCGCCAACGCCATCAGCTTCGACGGCGATGCGAACGTGCGCGAACGCAGCGCCTACTACCACGTGAACGTGGTGCACGACCACATGAAGACCTGGCTGCCCGGATTCACCGCGCTCGACCTGCCCTTCACCACCAACGTGGACGTGGCGGGCACCTGCAATGCGTTCTACGACGGCGGTTCGATCAACTTCTACCAGGAGGGCAACGACTGCCAGAGCTACGCGCAGATCGCCGAGGTGGTGTACCACGAATACGGCCACGGCATCAACGACAAGTTCTATGGCGCGCTGCTCAGCCAGTTCACCAACGGGGCCATGAACGAAGGCTACGCCGATGTGTGGTCCCTGTCCATCACCCAGGACCCGGTGCTGGCCGAGGGCAGCTCGCTCAGCGACCCCGACGCTTTCATCCGCCGCTACGACGAGAACCGCAAGGTGTACCCGGTGGACCTGGTGGGGGAGGTGCATGCCGACGGGGAGATCATCGCCGGGGCATGGTGGGACACCTACCTGCTGCTGGGCAACGACATGGACGCCATGCTCACGCTCTTCGTGGAAGCCTTCCCCGGCCTGCAGGCCAACACCCCGGACGGCAACGAGGGTCAGGCCTTCCGCGATGTGCTGCTCGACGTGCTGCAGGCCGACGACGACGACGGCGACATCACCAACGGCACGCCCAATGCGGGGGCCATCGTGGAGGCCTTCGCCCTGCACGGCATCACCCTGTTGAGCAACGCCACCCTGCTGCACGACAATGTGGAGGCGGCCCCCCAGGGACAGGGCATCGAACTGGACGCGCAGCTGATCCTCGATCTGGACTTCCTGCCCTTCCTCGCCGAGGTGAAGCTGTTCTACCGGGTGAACGACGACCCGACCTGGAACGTGCTGCCCATGACCGATTTCGGGAGCAACGACTTCCACGTCACCATACCCGCACAGCCGCAGGGCACCATCATCTCGTATTACATGGGTGTGGAGGACAGTTTCCAGCAACTGAGCGCCGTGGTGCCGGTGGGCGCGGCCGAGCCCGACCCCAACGTACCGTATTACATCCTGGTGGGCTTCTCCCTGGTGGCCACCGACGATGCCGACAATTTCACCCAGCTCGGCAACTGGGACATCGGCCTGCCCACGGACAACGCCACCACCGGCGAATGGGAGTTCAACATGCCCGTGGGCAGCTACGGCACCCCGGGCGACCCGAGCACGGTGGTGCAGCCCGGGGAGCAGCACACGCCCAACGGCGAGATCTGCTATGTCACCGGCAACGCGGCCACCGAACAATCGCCCCTGGGCGAGAACGATGTGGACGGCGGCACCACCACCCTGCGGAGCGCCGCACTGGACCTGTCGGCCATGCAGGAACCGGCCATCACCTATTGGCGTTGGTACGTGAACGATCCGCCCAGCGGCGCCAACCCCGGGCTGGACTGGTGGCAGGTGTTCCTGAGCAACGACGGCAACACCTGGGTGCCCGTGGAGAACACGCGCACCAGCGACCGCAGCTGGCGGCGTGTGGCCTTCCGGGTCGGCGACCATGTGACACCCGGCAGCACGGTGTACATCAAATACAACGCTTCGGACAGCATCCGGCCCGGCGAGTACCTGGACGGGGGCAGCCTGGTGGAGGCCGCGGTGGACGACATCCAGCTGTGGGATATGGGCACGGTGGGCCTTGCAGAACAGGCCACGGTGGACCTGGTGGTGTTCCCCAAGCCGGCGAACGACCTGCTGCAAGTGCATGCGGCCTGGGGCGATGCGCAGCGGGCCGAGCTGCGGGTGGTGGACGCGGCGGGGCGTGCCGTCCTTCACCGGCCGTTGAGCGGTGCCGCGCTGAACGACCGGGTGCTGCTGAACGTGGCGGACCTGGCGCCGGGGAGCTACGTGCTGCAGGTGCTCACCGACCGGGCCAGCGGGGCCGAGCCTTTCCAAGTGCTGCGCTGAAGCGGCGTGGCGCCGCCCGGCCCTCAGGCGAACGGCTTGTCGTCCTGCAGGCAGGCGGCCAGTTCGCCATACACCTGACGGATCTTTTCCGCCGAGGGCTTGCGCCCGGTGCGTGCCAGGATGCGCTGGGCCAGGCAGCCCTTGCTCAGCACGTGGTCGATCAGGGTGCGGGCGTCCTCGCTGAGCTCGCCGCGCAGTTCCTGCACGATGTGCTCCCACAACCGCTGGGCCGTCAAGCGCTGCTCCTTCATCACGCCGAACATCAACAGGTAATCCTTGTTGGCGATCACGGCCTTGCCCGCATCCTTGATGGTCTGCAGGAAGATGGGCAGCAGGTCCGTTTCGCTCCAGGCGCGCTGCAGGTAGGTGCTGGTCCAACGGCCCTTGGTCATGGCGCGGCAGAGGGCGGTGATGAGCTCGGCGATGGCCAGGTCCATGGCCGGGCACTCCTGGATGTCGATGACGCGCAGCTCGATGGCGCCGCGGTCGAAGCGCGCGATGGCGCCGCGTGAATTGGCGAAGTGGTGGTCCATCACCCCCTCGGTGTCGAAAGGGGCCAGGGCGCGGCCGATGGGGTCGAAGATGACGCGGTAGTAGTCCTCCTGGGAGAAGACGGCCTCCGGGATCAGGGAACCCATGAGCGCCGGCAACCGGTCCTGGTGATGAAGATAGGCCTCCATGCGCGAGTCGAGGAAGCCGGTCGCCTTGCCATCGAGCAGGGGGGAGCTGGCCGCCAGGGCCGGGATGAGGGGTAGCACCATGCGCACTGCGGCGTGCAGCTTGCCGAACTCCTCGTCGGTGGCGAACGGCAGGTTGAGGTGCGTGCTCTGGAGGTTGCTCCAGCCGTGGCCGCGGCAGTCGAAGATCCGGTTGTAAAGGGCGTACACCTCGTTGTGCTCATGCGGCCAGATCACCGTCTCGGTGAAGGGGTCCATCAGCGGGTGTGCGGCCGTGGGCAGCAGCATGGCGTCGCGGGCGGCCAGGGCGTTGTTGATGGCGCGCACCTCGGCGGCGAACCGGCGGCGGAAGGCGGGGATGCGCTTTGCGGGGCGGGTGGTCTTCAGCTCGACCACGTGGCTCACCAGCTCGTTGCTCCAGGTGACCTCCCCGCGTTCCACATCGCTGGTCACCCCGCCCGTCACATCCTGGAACAGCAGGTCCACGATGGGCAGCACGCGCAGGGTGCCACGCTGCACCACCATGTATTCGAGCTCGATGCCGGTGACCTCGAACAGTTTGTAGGCGTTGCGTCGGGAAGGGGTCATGGGTGTTGTGCCGGCGCGGCCGGTGCGGCGGACGGCCGGATGCCGATCCTGCGTTCAATGCGTTCCTTCAAAGATCCGATGATGGCCTCGTACAGGGCGTCGCCCAGCACCAGGTCCTCCACACCGTGGTCGATGTTGGGGCACTCGTTGACCTCGATGACGAACGGTCGCCCCTCGCGTTCCTTCACGTCCACCCCGAACAGGCCCTGGTCGCCCACCACGGCCAGCACAGCGTTCACGGCGGCCTCCACGATGGCCTGCGGCGCCTGGTCCACCGGCATGGTGGCGAAGTCGCCGGTGCGGTCCTTCTTGGTGCCGCTGTTCCAGTTGTAGATCTGCCAGTGGCCACGGGCCATGAAGTACTTGCATGCATAGAGCGGACGACCGTCGAGCACGCCCACGCGCCAGTCGAAGTCGCTGGGCATGTACTCCTGGGCGATCACCAGGTCGCTTTCCTCCAGCAGGTCGTTGAGCTTCTGCTCCAGTTCCGCGGCGCTGTGGGCCTTGGTGACGCCGCGGCTGAAGGTGCTGTCCGGGAGCTTGAGCACCACCGGCAGGCCGAAGCGGCCGATCACCTCCTGGCGGTTCTCGGCATGCACGATCATGGTGCGCGGAGTGGGCACGCCGTGTGTTCCCAGGGCTTCGGCCAGGAAGACCTTGTTGTTGCACTTGAGGATGGCGTCGGGAGCGTCCATCACGGCCAGACCTTCCTTCTGGGCCTTTCGGGCGAAGCGGTAGGTGTGGTGCTCCACGTGGGTGTTCTCCCGGATCAGCAGCGCGTCGTACTCACCCAGCCGGTCGATATCGTCCGGGCCCAGGATGTCCACCTTGAACCCGAGGCGTTCGGCGGCCTGGCGGAACTTCACCACCGCGCGTTTGTTGCTCGGCACGGCGCTGTCCCCCGGGTTCACCAGGATGGCCAGGTCATAGCTGCTCTGGTCCTCGCGGGCGCTGTCGTACCGCTTCTTGGCGAAGTACTCGCGTGCGGTGCGCCGCACGAACGGCAGATGCTCCTCGGGGATGTCGTTGTAGGGGATGGGGCGTACGGCCCGCAGCTCCCACTCACCGTCGGTGCGCTGGAAACGGGCCCTCAGCAACGGCGAGCGGAACACCTTGTACAGTTCGTGCGCCAGGCGGTCGTACTTACGGTTCACGTTGCGGCCGAAGTAGATGCTCAGCTGGAAGTCGTCCTTCTTCTTCTCGGCCAGCTGCTGCTGTACCAGGCCCTGCAGGTCGCGGCCGAGCACCTTCACCAGGCGGGGCGAGCGCAGGTCCAGGATGCTCTTGGCGTCGGGGATCACCTTGTGGCCGCGTGCTTCCGCCAGCAGGCTCACATAGTACCCGCGGCTTTGGTAGCCGTAGCTGCGCGACAGGTTGAAGATGCGCACGTTGCGCATCGTGGCGAAGGCGGGGTCGGTGAGGTAGTCCTTGCCGGACACCACCTCGACCCCGCTGAGACCGAGGTTGAATTCGCGCGGATCGCGCACGACGATGATCTTTCTCATGACCCGGCGGGGTTGTTGGGCCGCTTGGGTGCCCGTTCCTTCACCACCGGGGCGGGCAGGGGCGTGTGCGACAGGATCAGCATGTTGGCGTCATAGGTCACGATGCCCAACATGATGGAGTTGATCAGCCGGCCCACGTGCACGGGGTAGTGGTGCTCGCGGCTGTACGGATTGTCCTCGTAGGGATCGGCCACATGCACGATCTTGCCCTCCATGCCGGTGAGCACCACGAAATGCCCCATCGGCTTGCCGCGCAGGTCGTCGAGAACGCTCTGCCCGGCGGCCCCGGTCAGTTCGCGTTCGCTGCGGTACAGGTAGGTGGCGCTGAGGCCGGCGAGCACCGGCAGGCCCTGGTCCAGATAACCGCGCAACAGGTCGGGCGTGGGGTCGTCGAAGCGGATCTCCCCGCCCATCTTCAGGAAGCGGGCATAGGCCATGCAGGCCGCCGTGAGCTTCTTGCCCCCCTTGAAGTGTGCCTGGGCCACCAGCTTCTTGCGCAGGGTCTCGCCAGGCAGACCATCCCAGGTGGGGTCGAACACGCGCAGATTGTAACTGTGGATCCGGGCATGGAAACCCTGCCGCAGGGCGTGCAGCCCCAGGAACACGGCCAGGGTGCCACCATCCTCCAGGGCATGCACCTCGTCGATGACCTGCTGAAGCGGCAGGTGATGGCCCAGATGAGCATACACGGCCTGCAGGGCCGTGGGGCCGCACGTGTTGTCGTCGGGCTGGGGCAGGATGCTGAGCCGGCGCATGCGGCGCCCGGTCGCGGGCACCACAAAGGTGAATGGCGGGATGCCTCACGGATGGGCGTACCCCGGCGGGCCATGAACAGGCCGCCGTTCATGGCGCCTCAGGGCAGGAAGTGCCCCCGTGTCCGGAACATGCGGGGCAGTTCGCGCATGGTGTCGAAGCGCAGCTTGGAGCCGGGGTCCAGGGAGGAGACGGCCACCAGGGCCGACCATCCGGTGAACACGTTGACGGTGATGGGGGCGCGGCCATCGTCGAAGCCCACCTCCAGGCTGTAGTCCGGAGCCAGTCCAGCGATGTTCACCGTGTCGGCGAAGGCCTGGGCGCGCGCCTGCATCAGCGAGGCCAGGTAGCCGTCCACCTTGCTTTGGTCGGCCGTGTCGGCGTCCACCATCCAGGTGCCGCCCCTGCGTTCCACGGTGAAGGCCGTGTCCATGGAATAGTGGAAGCGGAGGCTGCGGACATGGGCGGGGTCGCCACGCACCAGCCACTTGGTGCGCCATTCGTCCAGGGGCTGCTCGGCATACATGCTCATGGTGCCCTCCACGGCGAAGACCTCGCGCTCGCCCGGCAGGTTCACCGCGGACCACATGCCGACGTTGCCCGGCGCGAAGGTGTTGCGGCCGTAGTGCACCGTGCGCTCGGCGCCGTCCACCAGGCGGAAGACCACCGTCTCCCGCAGGCTGTCCGTCAGGTCGTAGCGTTCCTTCACCAGGTCCATGAAACCGGTGAGGCGTTTGGCGCGCATGTGGGCGTGGCCGCCGAGGAACTCACGCACGCGCCCGTCATCGGCGCGGTGGGATCCGCCCTCGTCGCTCACGGTCCATCCTGCCGGGCTGCGATCGAAACGCAGTTCGCGGTGGCCCGGGGCGCTCGGGAAGATGGAGAAGCCGGTGACCGCGGCGGTGTCCAGGGTCATCACCACGTCGCGGAAGCTGCGGTCGCGCGAGCGTGGGCTCCAGAAGTGGGAGACCAGCAGGAGCAGCGCCAGCACGGCGGCGGCGATCAGCAGGGCGCGGGTGCTTCGGTCACGCCACATGGCCGGGTGCGGTACGGGCCTTGCGCTGGCGGCGGCGCCATTGCAGGCGGAGCAGGCCGCCGCCCACCACCAGCAGGATGGGCAGCAGCAGGTTGGTCCACTTCAGCGTGCTGCGCGTGGCATCGCTCAGTTCCTCCAGGGGCCGGTAGTTCACCCCTTTGCCGCGCAGGTCGATCAGGCCGGTCTGGTCGCTCACCCAGTCCACGGCGTTCACCAGCAGGTTGATGTTGTCGGGGTTGAGCTGGCCACCCTCGGCGCCCACGGCGAAGTTGCCGCTGCCGATCACCACCAGCCGGGCCCCGGGGCCGTTGCCGAAGGGGCCTTCCACGGCGTAGGCCAGGTGGCGCGGGGCCTGCGTGAAGTCGGCGTCGCTCCACTGCTTCTGCAGGTCGATGGCATGCGGCAGGGGCACCGTGCCGGTGCGGTCGCTGGTGGTGAGCAGGGGGGTGCGGCGGTAGGTGCTGTCGTCCAGGGGGGTGAAGGAACGGGCGAACTGCAGCACCACGGCCTCGAGCCCGGCGCTCACCGGGTGCTCCCCGAAGCGGGTCACCAACGGGAAATAGGGGAAGGCCATGGCCGTCTGCAGGTTGAAGAAGCCACGCTGCTGCATCACCTGCACCTGCCCGCACTGCGCGTCGGTCACCAGGCCGTCGTCGGCCCGCAGCCCGTGGCGCGCCAGCCAGTCCTCGATGCCGGTGTGGCGCGGCTCCACCAGGGGCGTGCGCTGGAGGTCGCCGGCCGCGTTGCTGAAGGCGACGACCACACCGCCACCGCGGCCCATGAACTCCTCCAGGCGCTGCAGGGCCATGGGGCTGATGGTGTCCGCGGGGTCCACGATGGCGATGGTGCGGAACCGGCCGTGGATGGGCAGCGTGTCGTAGATGGTCATGGGCTCCACGCTGTACAGTACGCTCAGCCCCTGCACGGCCTGCGCCATGGCGTTCACCGAGGGCTCGCCATGCCCCTGCATGATGCCCACCACGGGCTTCTCGGCGACGCTCACCTCCTTGATGCGCGAGCTGAGCTCCCACTCCATGGGCGAACCGGGCTGCACCACGGGGATCACCGCCTGCTGGTCGCCCATGCGCACCACCGCGCCCATGAAGGCCTTGATCTGTTCGGCCTTGTCCTTTTCGCGGGTGTTGACCAGCAGCGGACGGATGCCGCTCTCCAGCGCCTGCCGTTCCAAGGTATCGGCCGTGGCGGGGTCGATCATCTCGTACACCACGTTGCCGCCCGAGCGCTGGGCGTACTCCAGGAGCAGGTCGCGGAACTCGTCGCGGGCCACCGCCAGGTCGGGCGGCAGTTCCTGGGTGAAGTAGCCCGTGATGGTGACGGCCTCGGGCAGACCCTTGAGGATCTCGCGCGTGGCATGGCTCAAGGTGTAGCGCCGGTCACCGGTGAGGTCGATGCGGAAATGATACAGGGAGCCCACCAGGTTGAGCAGCACCAGCACGCCCGCGAACAGCAGGGCGAAGCGGATCATGGCGGCCTTGGTCCTCATGGCATCAGCGGGGCATGCCGCGTTTGGCCAGTTGCAGTTCGGCACCGAGCAGCCCGGCGCCGGCGATGCTCAGGAAGTAGAGCACGTCGCGGCTGTCCACCACGCCGCGCGACATGGAATCGAAGTGCACGCCCATGCCCAGGAAGTCGAACACACGGCCCACCACGCCCGTGAAGGAGGCGGCCACGATGCCGGCCAGGAGGTGGAAGAAAGCACCGATCAGCAGGGCGATGAGGAAGGCCACGAGCTGGTTGCTGCCCAGGCTGCTGGCGAAGATCCCGATGCCGATGTAGCTGGCGCTCATCAACAGCAGGGCGAGGTAGCCGCAGAGCGCCGCACCGTGATCGATGGGGCCGATGCGCGCCACGGTGACGTAGTAGGGCAGCGTGCAGGCCAGGGCCATAGCGATCAGCAGCAGGCACGAAAGGAACTTGCCCAGCACCACCTGCCGGTCGGTGACGGCCTTGGTGAGCAGCAGGTCCAGCGTGCCCGTGCGGCGCTCCTCGGCCAGGGTGCGCATGGTGAGGGCCGGGATGAAGAAGAAGAGCGTCCAGTAAGCGATGTTGAAGAAGCTGCCCAGGTCGGCCTGCCCCAGCATGAAGACGTCCGTGCCGAACCACCAGGTGAAGAAGCCGCTGATCCCCAGGAAGACCACCAGCAGGATGTAGGCCATGAGGGAGTCGAAGAAGGCGGCGAGCTCCCGTTGTGCGATGGTCCAGGTGGCGTGCACGGCGGTTCAGTTCAGGGTGAGGTCGCGGAAGATGTCCTCCAGGCGCGATCCCGGGGAGTGCAGCTCGGTGAGGGTCCATCCGCGGTCCACGCACAGGCGGAACACCTGGCGGGCACCGGACCCGCCGTCGGCGGTCTGCAACAGCAGGGCACCGTCGTTCGCCGTTTCCACCTGCTCCACGCCGGGCAGGGTGCGCAGGGCCTCGGCCGCCGCACCGGGCGGGGCATCCTCGATGCGCACCCGCACCAGGGGCCTGCCCTGGGCCTGGCGCCGCAGGTCGGTCGGCGAGCCGTCGGCCACGATGCGGCCCCTGTTGATGATGAGGATGCGGTCGCAGGTGGCCTCCACCTCGGGCAGGATGTGCGTGCTGAAGATCACCGTCTTGGCCCGGCCCACCTCTTTGATCAGTTCGCGGATCTCCACGATCTGGTTGGGGTCCAGGCCGGTGGTGGGCTCGTCCAGGATGAGGACCTCCGGGTCGTGCACCATGGCCTGGGCCAGGCCCACGCGCTGCCGGTAACCTTTGCTGAGCTCGCCCACGCGCTTGTGTTTCTCGGCGTCCAGCCCGCACACGCGCACCATCTCCCCGAGCCGCTCGCGGATGCGCTCCGGGGACAGGCCCTGCAGACGCGCGGCGAAGCGCAGGTGGTCCAGCACCGGCATGTCCTCGTACAGCGGGTTGTTCTCCGGCAGGTAGCCGATGTGGCGCCGCACGGCCTGCTGGTCGGTGAGCACGGAGCGACCGCCCACCTCGATGCTCCCCGCGTCCGGAGCGAGCAGGCCGCAGATCATCTTCATGGTGGTGGTCTTCCCCGCACCGTTGGGGCCCAGGAAGCCCAGCACCTCGCCGGGCCGCACGTGGAGCCCGATGCCGTCCACCGCGGCCTGCTGGCCGTAGCGTTTGGTGAGCCCTTCGATGCGGATGTCCATGCGGCGCGGCGCAAAAATATCCGGCCACCGGCGGCGGTCCCGGAAGGCGATCGAAAAAACGTTAAGGACCGCCGTGTTCAGCGGGACGCCGTCGGGAAGAGCTCGTGGGGCAGGGCCCCTTCGTGCTCCAGCAGCCAGCGCTTGCGCCACAGGCCGCCCACATAGCCGGTCAACAGACCGTCGCTCGCGATCACCCGGTGGCAGGGCACCAGGATGGGCAGGGGGTTGCTGGCGCAGGCCAGCCCCACGGTGCGCCCCATGGCACGACCGCCGATCCGCGCTCCGATCTCGCCGTAGGTGCGCGTACGGCCGTGCGGAATGTCCGCGATGGCCGCCCACACCAGGCGCTGGAACCGGGTGCCGGCGCGCTGCAGGGGGAGGTCGAAGGACTTGCGCCGGCCTTTGAAGTACTGCTCCAGCTGCCGGGCGGCCTCGCTCAGCACCGCCGGTTGTCTGCCCCGTTTACCGGTGAGCGTGTCGAAGGACACCCGCGTGATCCCGGCGCCGTCGCTCTCCAGGAAGACCTTGCCCACCGGGCTATCCACGGCGACCACGTGCCAGTGGGCGAACAGTTCGGGTTCACGAGCGGGACGTGCGACCGGGGCCATGGCGTGGAGATTGCCACGCGCAAAATAGGCAGCGGCGCCGTACCTGGGCACGGCCAACGGTGGCGCCGTCAACGACCGTGCAAAAAGAAGGAAGGCGACCCGTGGGCCGCCTTCCAGCACTTCAACAGGGAGGGATCACTGTGCCTTGGCCACCAACGACACCGTGATCTCGATGTCGTCGCTGAGCACCATGTCCTTCATCGGGCTCGCCCAGGCCACACCGTACTTCTGACGGTTGAACACGAGCTTGCCGCTGGCCTTGGCCATGCCGTTATCCTCGGTGATCACAATGTCGGTGAGGGTCTCGCCATGGGTGCGGCCGCGCACCGTGAGGTTGCCTTCCGCGGTGTTGCCGCTCACGGAGACCACCTCGAAGCTCGCCGTGGGGAAGCTGTCCACCGCGAAGAAATCCGGGCTGGCCAGGTGACCCAGGAGCTTCTCCTTCGTGGATTCCTTCGTGTAGTTCGAGTCCGTCGGCACGATGCTCTTCATGTCCACATTGAAGGTGCCCGAGACCAGCTGGCCACCCTTGGCGATGAACTTGCCTTCGGCGAAGGCCATGGTGCCTTCGTGGTGCTTCACCTTGATCATGGTCCCCTTCCAGGTGAGGGTGCTGGCCGCCACGTCCAGCACGTAGCCCTGTTCCTTGGCCGCAGTGGCCGTGCTGTCCACCGGGGTGGCGGCGTTGTCGGTGTTCGCGCTTCCACCGCAGGAAGCCAGCGTTACGGCCACCATCGCGGCGGCGCTGAGCAGATGCATCTTCATCGGTCGGTCCGGGATTTTGTTTCGGGGCCGCAAATATAGTCGGATATCCGTTCCATGGAAATAATATCATTCGTGATCATCGGCCGTCCGGTCCATGGAAGCTGCGCCCCTCGCGGACTATGCGCCGCAGGAGCGGGCTGGGCCGGTAGCGGTCCTCGCCGTACTCCGCCTGCAGTTGTTCCAGCCGGGCCAGGCACCAGGCAAGGCCCAGTTCATCGGCCCAGCGCAACAGGCCCTTGGGATAGTTCACGCCCTTGGTCATCGCGAGCTCCAGATCGTCGCGGCTGGCGATGCGCAGGTGCAGGGCCTCGGCCGCCTCGTTGATCAGCATCACGATGATCCGGTGGAAGATGGTCTCCAGCAGGGGAGGGTCTTCCGCGGGCCGGGGCGGAACGGCGTTCGGGCCGTGGTCGTAGTAGCCGCAGCCTGTCTTGCGACCCAGCCGTCCGCTTTCCACCTGGCGTTGCTGGGTGATGCTGGGCCGGTAGCGGGGGTCGAAGAAGAAGGCCTCGAACACGCTGCGGGTCACCGCGAAGTTGACGTCGTTGCCGATGAGGTCCATCAGCTCGAAGGGCCCCATGCGGAAGCCGCCCACCGAGCGCATGGCATGGTCGATGGTGGCCATGTCGGCCAGGCCTTCCTCGAAGATGCGGAGGGCTTCGCCATAGAAGGGGCGGGCCACGCGGTTCACGATGAAGCCGGGCGTGTCGCGGCAGATCACGGGGGTCTTGCCCCAGGCGGCCATCCACGCGCTGCAGCGCCCGGCCAGCGAAGGCGCCGTCACCAGGCCCGGCACCACCTCCACCAGGGGCAGCAGCGGTGCGGGGTTGAAGAAGTGCAGGCCGATCACGCGCTCGGGGTGCGCGCAGGCCCCGGCCATGGCGGTGATGCTGAGGCTGCTGGTGTTGGTGGCCAGGATGCAGGTGGGCGTCACCACGCGCTCCAGGTCGTGGAAGAGACCGCGTTTCACGGCCAGGTCCTCCACGATGGCCTCGATCACCAGGTGCGCGCCCTTCAGAGCCTCGAGGGCCTCCACGGCTTCGAGCCGTTCCCCCGCGGCGGCGGCCTCGGCGGCGGGCAGGCGGCCCTTGCCGGCCAGCAGGTTCAGCGTGTCCCGCACCCGCGCCACGCCCTGGGCCGCGGCACCGGGCCGGGCATCCAGCAAGCGCACCCTGTGACCGGCCTGTGCGGCCACCTGCGCGATGCCGCTGCCCATCGTTCCGGCTCCGATCACCGCCACCTCCATCTCCTTTTCCATGGTCATGGCCGCCTTGGTCACGGCCCGGGGCGAAGATCGGGGCTGGACCCGAGCCGCAGCGCTTTCGCCCGCAGCGGCAGGGACGGGCCCGCACCCGCTACCTTGCGCCGCCCATGCGCCCCCGTGTGTTCATCCGCGACCCCCGCGACCGGGTCCGCCAAGGCCATCCGTGGATCTTCGACAACCAGGTGGTGCGCGTGGAAGGCGATCCGGCCCCGGGGTCGGTGCTGCAGGTCTTCGACGAGCGGCGGCGCCCCCTCGGGCAGGGCTACTTCAACGCATCCAGCAGGATCCAGGTGCGCATGCTCACCACCGACCTGGACGAGCCCGTCGACGACGCCTTCATCCTGCGCCGGGTGCGTGCGGCGTGGGCCTTCCGCCAGCGCATGGTGGACACCACCAGTTGCCGGGTCATCTTCGGCGAGTCGGACGGATTGCCGGCCTGCGTGGCGGACAAGTTCGGCGATGCCATCGTGCTGCAGACCCTGAGCCTGGGCATGGACCGCTGGAAGCTCAGCCTGGTCGAGGCGTTGCGGGAGGTGACCGGAGTGACCCGTTTCTACGAGCGCAACGACGTGGCCGTGCGCGAGAAGGAGGGGCTTGCGCCGATCAAAGGCTTCCTGGGCGAGGCCTTTCCCACCGAGCGGACCATCAAGGAGAACGGGCTGACGCTGCGCGTCGATCTGGCCGAGGGGCAGAAGACGGGCCATTTCCTGGACCAGCGGCTCAACCACGCGGCCATCGCACCGGTGGTGGCGGGGGCGGAGGTGCTCGACTGTTTCACCCACACCGGCGGGTTCGCACTGCATGCGGCGCAATACGGCGCGAAGCAGGTGGAGGGGTTGGACATCAGTGGCGCGGCCGTGCGCGGCGCCACGGCCAACGCGGAGCTCAACGGCCTGGCCGAGCGTTGCACCTTCCGCGAGGCCAACGTCTTCGACTTCCTCACCGAGGCCGACCGGAAGGGCCGCAAGTGGGACGTGGTGGTGCTCGACCCGCCGGCGTTCGCCAAGAGCCGCGCCACGCTCGACGGGGCCACCCGAGGGTACAAGGAGATCAACCTGCGGGCCATGAAATGCCTGCCGCCGGGCGGCTTCCTGGTCACCTGCAGCTGCAGCCAGCACATGACGCCCGGCCTGTTCCGCGCCATGGTGGCCGACGCGGCGCGCGATGCCCGTCGGCAGCTGCGCGAGGTCCACTACGGCACACAGCCACCGGACCACCCGGTGCACTGGAGCATCCCGGAGAGCCTCTACCTCAAGTGCCTGGTGCTGCAGGTGCTGTAGCCGTGCTGTCCGTCGCAGGCGGCCATAACTGCTCCCGCACCACGGGCAGCAGCGCCTCGGCGCACACCGCACCGCCCGCACCGTTCAGGTGGCAGTAGTCGATCAGCAGCTGGCGCCCCTTGTGCACGGGATCGTTGAAAGCGACGTTGAGGTCCACCAGCGGAACGCCCCAGCGCCCGGCCACCTCCCGCAACTCCTCCAGCACCACGGGATACAGGGCCTTGACATGGGGGTCGCGGTGCAGGAAGGCGCGCTCGGCCCCGGCCAGCAGCATCGTGTCGCGCAGCACCAGCATGGGCTGCAGGCACAGCACCGCCTTCACGCCGTTGCGGCGCAGCAGGAACAGGTTCGTCTCGATCGCCCGCAGGAACTGGTCGCGTGCCACCGCGCGGTGGTCGCGCACCGAGGTGGCATCGTCCACATAGGCCGCCTGCCAGTCCACCCGCTCGCCCTGCCGCACCGCATCGCGCATCATGGTCCAGGCCATGTAACCGCGGAAGGCGGCGCTGTAGCGGGAAAGCCAGTGGCCCAGGTAGGTGAACAGCCCGCCCACGGAAGGATCCTGCAACCGTGCCCGCCAGAACTGATACCGGAGATCCTTCATGTACCGGTAGTCCGGGTTGGTCACGTAATGGTCGTTGGCACCGTCGAAGAAGATCACCAGGTCCGGGTCGTAGGCCAGCAGCTCGGTGAGCAGGTATTGCGTGTGCTGGAACACCTGGTAGCCGGTCACGGCGGCGTTGATCACCTCCACGCGCGTCCCGGGCACGGCGTCCTTGAGCAGACGCTCCAGATGGGCGTCCACGGTCTCGGTCTGGTCCACGTGCTCCACGGGATAGGGTGCGGCGCTGCTGATGCCGTGGGCCGCCGATCCACCGAGGAAGAAGACGCGCAAGGTGCCGGGCGGCTTGGCGAGCGGCACGTCCTCCGACCGGCGGAACCCGTTCGCGTTGATGGCCATGCGCACCCGGTCGCCCGCGCGCTCCTGATAGCCGGGTACATGCTCGTACACGCGGTAGGAGTTGAAGCGGAACTTGTTCTCGCTCGCCTTGTGCAGCACGTGCCCCAGGTAGTATCGAGCGCCCAGCTCCACGCACACGGTGGTGAAGACCAGCAGGAAGAGGATGTACCCGACGTGTCCCCAGCGGGACTTGCGCACGGGCCCAGCAGTATCGGCCATGGCGGCGAAAGTACCGCGCACCCTGCGGATCCGGTGGCAATGGGTACCTTGGTTCATTCCCGATGGAACGCACGACCCTGTTCTGGTCCGGCTGGCGTCGTGCACCCATGCTGCGCATCGCCATGCCCTTTGCGGCGGGCCTCCTTCTGGGCAGGATGGTCTGGCCGGACCCGCCGCTGCCGGCGCTGGTGGTGATGGGCGTGCTGGCCTTGCTGCTGGTCGCTGTGCCGGCCCTGGCGCGGCTGCCTTTCCGCCACCGGTGGACGCCCTACGCCGCAGCCGTCCCGGCCTTGGTGCTCGCCGGCCTCTGCTGGTGGGGCCTGCGCACCGCGGACCGGCACGCCCCGAACGATCCCGATGCCACGCATCTGGTGGAGGTGGACCAGGTGCACGGCGCCTCGGACCGCTACCTGCGCTGCGATGCACGGCTGCTGCGTTCCTGGACCGGGGCAGGGGAGTTCCAGCCGAACGCCTTGTGCCTGCTGACCATCGGGACCGACTCCATGGCGCCATCGTTGCGCCCGGGCGACCGGCTCCTCATGCGCGCAGGCCTTTCGCCCATCGCACGGACACCCGACCCCGGCGGCTTCGACGTGCGCGCCTGGGCCGGCGACCGCGGCATCCGCGACCAGGGCTTCGTGGAAGCCGGCCATTGGCGGCTGCTCGGCCATCGGTGGCGCTGGACCGACCTCTTCGCACCCGCGCAGCAACAGGTGTGGCAATGGCTGAAGGACAGCGGCCTGGGCGACCGGGAGCGCGCCGTTGTGCTCGCCCTCCTGCTGGGCCTCCGGAACGAACTGGACGCGGACCAAAAGGATGCGTTCGCCCGGAGCGGGACCATGCACGTCCTGGCCGTCAGCGGCATGCACGTGGCCCTGATCTACTGGGTCCTCCTGGCCTTGTTGCGGCCCCTGGGGAGGTCGGCCCCGGCGCGATGGGTACGAGCGGTGATCGTGATCGTGCTGCTGTGGGCTTACGCCGGCATCACAGGGGGCACACCGTCCGTCTTGCGGGCCACGGTGATGTGCAGCTTGTTCGTGGTGGCCACGCTCCTGGAACGCCGGTCGTCCTCGCTCAACACCCTGATGGGCGCTGCGCTGCTCCTGCTTCTCCTGGACCCGCGCATGCTGTTCCAACTGAGCTTCCAGCTCTCGTTCCTGGCCGTGCTCGGCATCGTGCTGTGCTATGTTCCGCTGCGCCGCCTGTGGTCCCCGTCCAACGTCGTGCTGCGGTACTGCTGGTCGCTCGTGGCGGTGTCGCTGGCCGCGCAGCTGTTCACCACGCCGTTGTCGCTCGCGGTGTTCCAGGCCTTCCCGGTCTGGTTCCTGCCGGCCAACCTCGTTATCGTCACCCTGGTGAACCTGGGCGTGGTGGGCGGCCTCCTGCTGCTGGTCGCGTTGCCCGTGCCGGTGCTGGGTCCCCTGATCGCCCGGGCGCTGGGCTGGCTGGTGCAGCTGATCGGCGGTGCCGGCGAGCTCTTCGCCCACGCACCGTGCGCCTACCCCGATGTCCGGATCGGTGCCGGCCAGGCGGCCCTGCTCCTGTTGTTGGTGCTGGCCGTCTGCCTCGATCGCCTGGGTGGCCAGAAGCTGGGCCGCTGGCTGGCCCTGGCCACGCTGTCGGTGTTCCTGATCTCGGTGGTCGCACAGGTGCGGCGTTCCACCACGACCCGCGAGCTGGTGGTCTTCGACGAACGTGCCGGCCTGGTGATGGCCTTGCGCGAAGGCCCTGCCGCCGTGGTGCTGGAAAGCACCGAAGGGCTGGCCGACACCCGTCAGCGGATCGAGCGCTTCACCCGGGCCACGGGTGCGGCCGTGCGGGACACGCTCACGGCGGAACGCCTGCTGGCGGGCGCCCCCTTGCGGGCAGGCTTCACCCGGGGCGGTGCCGGGGCGTGGTCCGGAGCGGGCATCGACCTGCTGCTGGTCGCCGGCGAGACCCCTCCACCGGGACCTCCCGTGTTCCAGGTGCTGGTGCTGACCGGCGCGGCGGAGCAGGCGGCCGAGGCGGCACTGGCCCGCCTGCGCCCGGACGGCCACGTGGTGCTGGCCGCCACCCTGGACGGGCTGACGCGCTGGCGACTGCGGGAACGTTGCGCCGCGCTGGGCCTGGCCTGCCACGACGTGCGCCGCGACGGCGCCTTCGTGCTCCCCGTGCGCCGCACAGGATAGCTTCCCGCACCGCCGTGCGACCGTTGGCGGGACCCGGACCGCATCTTTGTGCCGCATGTGGGTGGAAAAGCTCCGATGGGTCCGCGTGGACGACCCGCGCGTGCGGACGCTGCCCGTGGACGCCCACATGCGGCTGTCGCTCGGCGGGCACACGCTGCGGTTGGTGCGCACGCCGGCCGGGCTGTTCGCGCTGGAGGACCGGTGCCCGCATCAGGGCCGCAGCTTCGAGGGCGGCTGGTGCGAGGACGGATGCCTGGTCTGCCCCTGGCACCGCTTCGCCTACGATCCGGCCACCGGCCGCGCACGGCAGGGCAGCACGGTGAACGTGGGCACCTTCCCGGTGGAACAACGTGAGAACGGCCTGCACATCGGGTTCCCGTACACCACCTTCCGGTTGTTCGGGATCGACCTTTGGTAAGGGATCGGCCGCGGTCCGTGCCCGGTTCCGCTTTCTTCAGAGGGCGCTCAGCGGGAAGGTCTCCTTCAGGCGTACACCCTTCCCGGTCTCCTGCACGGTGCAGCACTGGTGGGTGGCGTCGTGCTCAAAGAAGAGCACGTGGTCCTGGCGGGCGGCGAGCTCGAGCACATCGCTCTTCTCCTGCAGGGTGAGCAGGGGCCGGGTGTCGTAGGCCATCACCCAGGGCAGGGGGATGTGGTGCACGCTGGGCAGCAGGTCGGCCATGTAGATCAGTGTACGGCCCTTGTGCTCGATGAAGGGGATCATCATGGCGTCGGTATGCCCGTTCACCAGCAGCACGCCGAAGCCGGGGAACACCTCGGGGATGAACAGGTTCTCCTCCGCGCTGCGCCGGCCCACATCCACGAACCGCAGTTGACCGCTTTCGCGGATGGGCAGGATGTTGTCGCTCAGGAAGCTGGCGCGTTCGCGCGGGTTGGGCTTGGTGGCCCATTGCCAGTGGTGCTCGTTGCTCCAATAGGTGGCGTTGCGGAAGGCCGGCTCGAAGCCGTCGCGGGCGCTGTTCCAACGGATGCTTCCCCCGCAGTGGTCGAAGTGCAGGTGGGTCAGGAACACATCGGTGATGTCGTCCCGGTGGAAGCCCGCAGCCTTGAGCGAACCGTCCAGCGTGCCATCGCCGTGCGGTTGGTAATGGGCGAAGAAGGCGGCCTCCTGTTTGTCGCCGAGCCCGTTGTCGATCAGGATGCGCCGGTTGCCGCTCACCACCAACAGGCAGCGCATGGCCCAGGTGCAGAGGTTGCGTTCGTCGGGCGGGTGTTGCCGGCTCCAGAGGGACTTGGGCACCACACCGAACATGGCGCCGCCATCGAGTTTGAAGTATCCGGTATCGATCACATGCAGTTCCATGGCCGGTGTTCGGGTTGAAGTGTGCTCCCGGGCGAAGATGGGGCATCCGGGCGCTCTTCCCCACAACCACCCGTTGAAGTATTCCCCCGGCCGCCGGGACAGGACCTGCCGCGGCACCCGCACCTTCGCCCCATCACTTTAGCTTCGGCGAGCCCAGCATGCGCACGGTCCATTTCATCGCCATCGGCGGAAGCGCCATGCACAACCTGGCCATCGCCCTGCACCAGAAGGGGGCGGAGGTCACCGGCAGCGACGACGAGATCTTCGAACCCAGCCGCAGCCGCCTGGACCGCCTGGGCCTGCTGCCCGAGAAGCTGGGCTGGGACCCGCTGCGGATCCACGCCGGCATCGATGCGGTGATCCTGGGCATGCACGCGCGTGCCGACAATCCCGAGCTGCTCCGCGCCCGCGAGCTCGGCATCCCCGTCTTCAGCTACCCCTCGTTCTTCCACGAGCAGACCCGCGACAAGACCCGCGTGGTGATCGGCGGCAGCCACGGCAAGACCACCATCACCAGCATGATCATCCACGTGCTGCGCCAGGCCGGCGTGGAGTTCGACTACCTGGTGGGGGCGCAGCTCGAAGGCTTCGACTGCATGGTGCGCCTCAGCCCCACCAGCCGGGTGGCGGTGATCGAGGGCGACGAGTACCTCGCCTCGGCCCTGGAGCCCGTGCCCAAGTTCCACCTTTACCGGCCCGACATCGCGCTGATCAGCGGCATCGCCTGGGACCACATCAACGTGTTCAAGACCTTCGGGAGCTACGTGGACCAGTTCCGCCGGTTCATCGAGGTGATCACGCCGGGCGGCAAGCTGGTGTATTGCACGGTGGACCCCGAGGTGCGGCAGCTGGCGGAGGAGGAGCGGGTGCGGGCCGCGCGCATCCCATACGGCGTCCCCGCCCACCGCATCGACGACGGCACCACGGTGCTGCTCACCGGCCACGGCGAAGTGCCCCTGCAGGTGTTCGGCCGCCACAACCTGATGAACCTGGAGGGCGCACGCCACGTGTGCCACCAGCTCGGCATCGGCGATGCGGCCTTCTACGAGGCGGTCCGCAGCTTCCGCGGAGCGGCCAAGCGGCTGGAGAAACTGGCCGAGCAGGGGCGCAAGGTGGTGTTCAAGGACTTCGCCCACAGCCCCAGCAAGCTCAAGGCCACGGTGCAGGCGGTGCGCGAGCAGTTCCCGGGGCGCCGGCTGGTGGCCTGCATGGAGCTGCACACCTACAGCAGCCTGAGCGAGGGTTTCCTCGACCAGTACGCCGGCGCCATGGACCAGGCCGACGCCGCCCTCGTGTTCTACGATCCACACGCCGTGCAGCTCAAGCGCCTGCCTCCGATCCCGCCGGAGCGCATCGTTCGCGGCTTCGCACGCCCCGACCTGCAGGTGCACAGCGACCCCGTGCAGCTCCTGGGGGCGGTGCGCGCGGCCCAGGGCGACCCCGGCGTGCTGCTCATGATGAGCAGCGGTAACTTCGGCGGCCTCGACCTCCAGGCGCTCTGCGAGGCCTTCATCGCCTGAGCCGGGCCGCGGTCAGGACACCCGGCGCAGCACCTTGTGCACCAGCAGGGTGGTCAGCAGGGTGTTGAAAGCCCCGAGCAACAGCATCAGGAAGAACGAGAGGCTGGCGTAGTTGAACGGGGTGAAGAAGTTCTCGAAGCGTGCCCGTGCCTCGGCCTCGGGATGCCCGGCGGCCACGGCCTGTTCCACCAGGGCGTTGATGTGCACCGGGAAGGAGGTCACATCCATCCAGCTGTAGTAGGCCAGCAGGAAGGCGGCGGAGAGGAGCGCGTAGAGGGCCGCAGGCCGGAAGCCGGCCCGGAACAGCTGCGGGACGCCACTGTCCGGTCCGCGCAACAGCTGTGCCCGTGCGGCCAGGAAGGGGATGAGCACCAGCGCCAGCAGATGCACCGGCATGAAGTACGGCGGGTCCGGCGCCCTTCCCACGGCCAGCAGCACGGCCCGCAGGACCATGGCCGCCAAAGCCAACAAGGCCGCGGTCCTCATGGGAACAAGGGCCGTCCGTTCAATGCCCGGCGTCCGCCTACGGTCACCGCGATCATCCGTTCATGCTCACGAGGAACTCCTCGTTGCTCTTGGTGCCCTCCATGCGGGTCTTGATGAACTCCATGGCCTCCACGGGGTTCATGTCGGCCAGATGCTTGCGCAGGATCCAGGTGCGCTGCAGCACGTCCTTGTGGTGCAGCAGGTCGTCGCGGCGCGTGCCGCTGCTCAGGATGTCGATGGCCGGGAAGATGCGGCGGTTGCTGATCTTACGGTCCAGCTGCAGCTCCATGTTGCCGGTGCCCTTGAACTCCTCGAAGATCACCTCGTCCATCTTGCTACCGGTCTCCACCAGGGCCGTGGCCAGGATGGTGAGGCTGCCGCCGTTCTCGATCTTACGGGCCGCACCGAAGAAGCGCTTGGGCTTCTGCAGCGCGTTGGCATCCACGCCGCCCGAGAGGATCTTTCCGCTGGCGGGCTGCACGGTGTTGTAGGCCCTTGCCAGGCGGGTGATGGAGTCCAGCAGGATCACCACATCATGGCCGCATTCGGTGAGGCACTTGGCCTTCTCCAGCACCATGCTGGCCACCTGCACATGGCGGCTGGCGGGCTCGTCGAAGGTGCTGGCGATCACCTCGGCGTTCACGCTGCGCGCCATGTCGGTCACCTCCTCGGGGCGTTCGTCCACCAGCAGCACGATCAGGTACACCTCGGGGTGGTTGGCGGCGATGGCGTTGGCCACGTCCTTCAGCAGGATGGTCTTGCCGGTCTTGGGCTGGGCCACGATCAGGCCGCGCTGCCCCTTGCCGATGGGGGCGAAGAGGTCCAGCACCCGCATGCTGAGGTTGGGGTCCTTGCCCGTGAGGTTGAACTTCTCGTCGGGGAACAGCGGGGTGAGGAATTTGAACGGCACCCGGTCGCGCACCCACTCGGGATCGCGGCCGTTGATGCGGTCGATCTTCACCAGTGGGAAGAACTTGTCGCCCTCGCGCGGCGGGCGCACGAAACCGCTCACCGTGTCGCCCAGCTTCAGGCCGGCCTGCTTGATCTGCTGCTGGCTCACGTACACATCATCCGGGGAGGCCAGGTAGTTGTAGTCGCTGCTGCGCAGGAAGCCGTACCCCTCGGGCATGATCTCCAGCACGCCCTCGCATTCCACGAAGGCGTCGAAGATGAACTGCTCACGCTGCTCGTGCCGGGGCCGGTCCTGCCGCTGGTCCTGCTGGCGCTGGCCCTGGTCGCGCGCACCCTCGGGGCGGCCCTGCTCGTGGCGGGGCTGGTCGCGGCGGTCGTCCCGGCGTTCCTCGCGACGGTCGCCGTTCTGCGGGCCGCCTTCGCGCCGCTCCTCGCGGAAGCGGTCCCGGCGTTCGTGCCGTTCGCCGCCTTCACGCGGCGGGGACACCTGGTCACCGCGCTCACGCCGCTCGCGCCGTTCGAAGCGCTCCCGCCGGTCATCGCGCATCGGTGCCCGTCCCTCCTGCGGCCCGCCCGCGGCCTCCGGTGCGGCAGCGGTCTGCGGTCGCTCCGGCATCACGGCCGGTGCGCTTTCGGCACCGTTGCCCTCCTCGTCCTCGTCCTCCTCATCCTCATCCTCATCGCCGTCATCCTCCTCGTCCTCGCCACCGCCGGCGGCCTGCGGCTCGGGATCGGGGGTGGGGGCGGGGTCCTCGTCGGCCACGGCCTCCATGGCGATGGCGTCGGTATCCTGCCGTTCCGTGGTGGACGGGTTGCCGCTGCGGGCTTCCAGGATGCGGGCGATGAGGTCCTGCTTCTTCAGCGTGTCGGCCTTCTTGATCCGGAGCTGCTTGGCGATCTCCCGGAGCTCGGTGAGCTTCAGGCTCTCCAAGGCGTTCTTGTCGGGCATGGTACGGGGTATGTGCGGTGGCGCGTGCTGCGCCGTGGCTGCGGACCCACAGGGGGTCTCGTAAGGTTCGTGAAAAGGACTTCGGGCGGGGCGCTGGCCCCCTGGACGGGGGCTTGCGCGGAACGAACGGCGCAAACGTAGATCATTCGCTCTGAACCGCAAACGGTCCCCGTGCCATCTTTGCGCCCCATGGTCCAACGCAAGCAGACCCTGTTCCTGGCGCTGGCGGCCCTGGTGGCCGGGCTGGCCAACCTGTTCCCCTTCGCCACCTACACCGTGGCCGACCTCCAGGTGCTGTTCCGTTCGACGGGCCTGTTCATGGGCGACGGCACGCCGGTGGAGGAGGCCAGCCCCAAGGTGCCGTTCGCGGCCGTGCTCGGCCTGCTGGCCCTGCTGCCGCTGGTGACCATCGCCTTTTACAAGGACCGGGCCCGCCAGTTGCGCTTCGTGCGCTTCATCCACCTCTTCGCCCTGGGCACCCTGGCCTTCGCCATCATCACCGACCGGTCGATCCAGGTGTACCTCGGGGGGCGCGGCGTGGTGCACGTCACCTACGGCGCCGCGTTCGCCGCACCCCTGCTGGTGCTGCTGCTGGCCTTCCTCGCCGAACGAGGCATCCGCAAGGACGAGGCGCTGATCCGCAGCATGGACCGCCTGCGCTGAGCGCCCCTTCAGGCTTTGGCCCTGCTCCCCAGCTCCACCACCTCGAGGTCCTCGAACCGGCCGCCGGTGATGGTGAAGCGCAGCACCGTGCGCACCTGGTGCCAGCCGTGCCGGCCACAGGCACCGGGGTTCATGTACAGCATGTTCAGCGCCTTGTCGAACTGCACCAGGCAAATGTGCGAGTGCCCGCACACGAACAACGCCGGCGGGTCCTGCCGCAACAGGTTGCGCACGCCGCGGTCGTAGCCCGGTGGGCGCCCGCCGATGTGGGTGATCAGCACCCGGGACCCGGCAAGCTCGAACCGCAGTACCTCGGGGAAGACCCGTCGCGCGGCGGCATCGTCGATGTTGCCCACCACCGCGCGCAACGGCTTGTCCGGGAACCAGGACCGCAGTTCGTCGGTGACGTGGAGGCCGCCGATGTCGCCGGCATGCCAGATCTCATCGCAGGGGTCGAAATGCGTACGGATGCGCGGGTCCAGCCACCCGTGCGTGTCGGAGAGGAGCCCGATGCGGCGGCCTGCGGTCGTGGCCATGGGGCGAAGGAACGGCGCCGTCCTCATACCTGCGGCTAGCTTTGCCGCCCGCCCGCCCGGGTCCGGGACACGGCCCCAAGGTCGCCGTCCGGATGTACGGCCTGCCGTACGGACCGGGGAAGGCGCGCCTGTACCACCCATGGAGATCCTGCCGCGCTACTTCCTGGAGATCGCCTTCCTGGGCACGGCCTACCGGGGCTGGCAGCTGCAGCCCGACCGCCCCAGCGTGCAGGCCGAGGTGGAGCGTGCCATGCGCCTGGTGCTGCGCCGCGAGAAGGTGAGCGTGGTGGGCTGCGGCCGCACGGACACCGGCGTGCACGCCTCGCGGTTCTTCCTGCACTTCGACCATGGCGGCGAGGCCCCGCTGGACGACCGCCTGGTGTACGGCCTCAACAGCCTGCTGCCGGACGACATCGGGGTGAAACGCCTGATCGCCGTGCCCGACGATGCGCATGCCCGCTTCAGCGCCACCGAACGCGGCTACCGCTACCGCATCCACCGCCGCAAGGACCCCTTCCTCGAAGGCCGGAGCCACCTGCTGCGGCCCGCGCTGGATGTGGAGGCCATGAACACGGCCTGTGCGCACCTGCTGGGCCGCCAGGACTTCAGTTCCTTCTGCAAGGCGGGCAGCGACGCGCGCACCATGCTCTGCGAGGTGCGCCGGGCCCGCTGGACCGCCACGCCGCACGGGTGCGAGTTCGAGGTGCGGGCGGACCGTTTCCTGCGCAACATGGTGCGCGCCATCGTGGGCACCTGCCTGCTGATCGGCCGCGGCCACCGTCCGCCGGAGCACATGGCCGCCGTGCTCGCGGCACGCGACCGCAGCGCCGCCGGCAAGTCCGCCCCGGCCCGCGGGCTCTACCTCGAGCACATCACCTATCCCTTCATCCCCGAGGTGGCATGAGCCGGCCGGCCAGACCGTTCGACCAGGGGCTCTTCCGGCGCGTGCTGGCCTTCACCCGGCCGCACCGCACGCTCTTCCTGGTCACCTTCGGCCTCACCGTGCTGCTGAGCGGCATCGCCGTGCTGAGGCCGCTGCTGATGGGCGACATGATCGACAAGTACGCCCTCACCGGCGATGCGGCCGGACTGCTGCGCATGGCGTTGATCGTCCTGGGCCTGCTGGTGGCCGAGACCCTGCTCACCTTCCACCAGGCCTTCTGGACCAGCTGGCTCGGGCAGGCGGTGAGCTTCCAGCTGCGCACCCGCCTCTTCGACCATGTGCTGGCCTTCAAGCTCCGCTTCTTCGACCGCACGCCGATCGGCACGCTGGTCACCCGCGTCATCAGCGACATCGAGACCATCGAGGACATCTTCTCCCAGGGCCTGCTGTCCATCCTGGGCGACCTGCTGAAACTGGTGGTGGTGGTGGTGGTGATGTTCGCCGTGAACTGGAAGCTCGCCCTGCTGAGCATGGCGCCGGTGCCGCTGCTGCTGTGGGGCACCCGGATCTTCAAGGACAGCATCCAGCGCAGCTTCGAGGACGTGCGCACCCATGTGGCGCGGCTGAACGCCTTCGTGCAGGAGCACATCCAGGGCATGGCCATCGTGCAGTCCTTCGGGCGCGAGGCGCAGGAGATGCGCAAGTTCCAGGCGATCAACCGCGAGCATCGCGCCGCGCACATCCGCTCGGTGATGGCCTACTCGATCTTCTTCCCCTTCGTGGAGGTGCTCGCCGCGCTCTCCCTGGCCTTCCTGGTGTGGTGGGGGGTGAAGGACGCGCTGGCCGGCACGGCCTCCTTCGGCGACATCGTGGCGTACATCCTGTTCATCAACATGCTCTACCGCCCCATCCGGCAGCTGGCCGACCGCTTCAACGTGCTGCAGATGGGCCTGGTGGGCAGCGAACGGGTGTTCCGCCTGCTGGACACCGAGGAGGTCATCGCGGACAACGGCACGCGCGCGGCCCGCGGGGTGCGTGGCCACATCCAGGTCCGGGACCTGTGGTTCGCATACGGCGACGGCAGGGACGGCCACGAGCCCGATTGGGTGCTGAAGGGCATCGACCTCGACATCCCGGCCGGCACCACCGTGGCGCTGGTGGGGGCTACCGGCTCGGGCAAGAGCTCGGTGATCAACGTGCTCAGCCGGGCCTACGAGCACCAGCGCGGCCAAGTGCTGCTGGACGGCGTGCCGGTGCAGGACTACCGGCTGGCCGACCTGCGGCGGTGCATCTCCGTGGTGCTGCAGGACGTCTTCCTCTTCAGCGGAACGGTGCACGACAACATCACCCTGCACGACCCCGCCATCACCCGCGCACAGGTGGAGGATGCCGCGCGGGAGGTGGGCGCCGACGCCTTCATCCGCAGGCTGCCCCGCGGCTACGACACCGACGTGCGCGAACGCGGCGGCATCCTCTCCACCGGGCAACGGCAGCTGCTGGCCTTCATCCGCGCCATGGTGCACCGCCCGGCCGTGCTGGTGCTCGACGAGGCCACCAGTTCGGTGGACAGCGCCAGCGAGCAGCTGATCCAGGAGGCCACCGAGCGCATCACCAAGGGGCGCACCAGCATCGTCATCGCCCACCGCCTCAGCACCGTGCAGAACGCCGACCGCATCGTGGTGATGGACAAGGGCCGCATCATCGAGCAGGGCGGGCACCAGGAGCTGCTGGCCCTGCGCGGCGCCTACCGCCGGTTGTACGACCTCCAGTTCCGCTGACCGCCGTATTTTTCTGACGCTCGGCAACGACGGGACCTGCGGCCACGTCTCCCCGACATCCATCCGGTCGTCCCATGCGAAGCCCAGCCAACCTGCTGTCCCCGGCCACGTTCCTCCTCCTGCTGGCATCCATGCTGCTGGGCGCACCGCGGGGCGTGGCGCAGGGCGTGGTGCCCACCATGGGCACCGAGTTCTGGCTGGGCTTCATGCGCAACTACCAGGGCAACCCCGTGCAGAGCCTGGACATCTTCATCTCCTCGCCCACCAACACCAGCGGCCTGGTGGAGATGCCCCTGCTCGGCTTCAGCCAGGCCTTCACCGTCACGGCCAACGTCACCACCACCGTCACCCTGCCCCTGGCGCAGGCCATGCACCAGCTGAGCGAAGTGGTGGAGGACCGTTCGGTGCTGGTGCGCACCCAGGATACCGTGGCCGTTTTCGCCATCAACTTCGAGCAGTTCACGGCCGACGGCGCGGTGATCTACCCGGTGGGCTCCCTGGGGAACGACTACCGGATCATGGCCTATCCGGGCCTGAGCGGGCTGCCGGAGCTCGCGTCGGAGTTCCTGGTGGTGGCGCGGCAGGACGATACCGAGGTGGAGATCGTGCCCACGGCCAACACCCTCGGGGGCCACCCGGTCGGCGTGCCCTTCACCGTGATGCTCGACTCGGGGCAGACCTACCAGGTGATCGCCGCGGACGATCAGGGCGACTTCACCGGCACCGTGGTGCGGGGCACGCCCTCCAGCGGCGAGTGCCGCACCTTCGCCGTGTTCTCCGGGTCGGTGTGCACCAACATCCCCGACGGCTGCACCGCCTGCGACCACGTGGTGGAACAGAACCTGCCGCGCCGGGCCTGGGGCACACGCTACTTCTCGGTGCCCTTCAGCACCACCACGCGCTACACCTACCGCATCCTGGCCGACCTGGACGGCACCCAGGTGACGGTGAACGGCGGGGCGCCCATCCTGCTGGACGCCGGCGACCACGTGGAGCTCAACGCCTTCAACGACGCGGCCTGCTTCGAGGGCAACCAGCCGTTCGTGGTGGCCCAGTTCATGGAAGGGGTGTCCTGTGCGGGCAACGGCGACCCGGCCATGCTGCTGCTGAACGCCGAGGAACAGCGTATCGACCGCATCACCTTCGCCACCGTGGTCTCCACGGTCATCACCGACCACTACGTCAACATCATCGTGCAGCAGCCCAGCACGGACGACGTGGTATTGGACGGGGTGCCGGTGCCGCCTTCGGCCTTTACGCCCTTCCCGGCATGCCCCACCATGGCCCACGCCGCGCTGCCGCTGCCGGTGGGAAGCCACACCCTGGAATGCCCCGACGGCCTCACCGCCTACGTGTACGGCATGGGCAGTGCCGAGAGCTACGCCTACTCGGTGGGTTCCTTCACGCCACAGCCCATCCTGCAGTTGGACACCGTGCTCTGCCTGGCTGACACCAACACCACCATCACCCTCTCCATCCCGCAGCCGCTGACCGACCCGTATTGGACCACCCGGAGCGACCCCGACAGCGTGCTCTTCCAGGGGCCCACCTTCACGTTCACCCCCACGGCCTCCGACGTGTACATCGTGACGGGCACCTCGGGCATCAGCGGCTGCGAGCAGCAGTTCCACTTCAGCATCGAGCTGGCCATCCCGCCCGTGGTGCATGCGCTGGCATCCAACGACAGCACCGGCGTGGAAGCCTGTTTGCTGCAACCCGTCCAGCTGGGCGTGGACGTGTCGCCGCCCGGCACCTATGTGTACAGCTGGCAGCCGGGTGCCGACCTGGACGACCCCGCCATCGCCGATCCGGTGGCCAGCCCGGCGCACACCACCTGGTACACGGTGCAGGTCGCCACCCTCAACGGCTGTGCGGCGGCGGTGGACAGCGTGCTGGTGACGGTGGTGAACGGGGACCTGGTCCAGCTGAACACGACGGCCGACCCGCCGCTGATCTGTGCCGGCCAGTCCAGCCAGCTCGGCCTCGCGGCCCAGCAGGTGATCCAAGGGCTCGATGTGCTGGACACGGCGTTGTCCGCCCTCTGGGGCACGGTCCTGAACGGCAGCCTCAGCAGCGCCTGCGGCGCGGTGGCCGGCAACGCGCTGTACTTCGACGGGCCGGGGCAGCGCAGCGCCACCGCCGGCCCGGTGGACGTGAGCACCGGCGGCACGGTACGCTTCGCGATCAAGATCGCCACCGGCACGGCCCCCTGCGACGATGCGGACCCCGGCGAGCACGTGGTGCTCGAGTACAGCACCAACGGGGGAGGGGCCTGGACCATCCTGGACACCTACTACGAATACGCCCATCCCAACTTCACCCTGGTGCAGGTGCTCATCCCGGGGCCGGCGCAGACGGCGAACACCCTCTTCCGCTGGCGCCAGCTGGCCAACGGCGGCACCGGGGAGGACAACTGGGCGCTCGACGATGTGGCCATCGCCACCTTCACCACCGCCGGCCTGACCTTCGCCTGGACCCCGGCCGCCACGCTCAACGACGCCACCCTCGCCGACCCCGTGGCCACACCGCCCGCGGACCAGTGGTACACCGTGCAGGTGCTCGACGCGCAGTACGGCTGCACCTATGTCGATTCGGTGTTCGTGCAGGTGGGACAGGCCTTCGACGTGCTGCTGGTGGACGACACCACCATCTGCGCGGGCGGATCGGTGGTGCTCAACGCGCAGCCCACCTCGGGCACGGGCCACACCTGGTCCTGGTCGCCGTCCACGGGCCTCAACGCCACCTTCCTCCAGGCACCCACGGCCTCGCCCGCGGCCACCACGACCTACGCCGTGACAGTGACCAACGCCGAAGGCTGCCAGCGCACGGACAGCGTCACCGTGCACGTGGGCGTACCGCTGGTGGTGCTGGCCCTCACCGGCACCGAGCCCATCTGCAGCGGGGGCAGCACCCAGTTGTCCGCCATCGCCAGCGGCGGGATGGGCGGCTACACCTTCAGCTGGGCGCCGCCCAACGGGCTGAGCGACCCCAACGCCCAGGCCCCGCTGGCCTCGCCGGGCGCCACCACCACGTACACCGTCACCGTGACCGACACGCTCTGCGCCACCAGTGCGGCCGCGGCGGTGGTGGTGACCGTGGTGCCCGATGTGGACGTGGACCTCGGCCCGGACCACACCCTCTGCCCCGGCGCGAGCGTGGTGCTCACCACCGGCCTCGGCACCGCGACCCACCACTGGAACACCGGGGCCACCACGGCTTCCATCACGGTCGATGCGCCCGGCACCTACTGGGTGGATGTCGCCATGGGGCAGTGCGCGGGAACGGACACCGTGGTCGTGGCGCTGGCGCCCGATCCCGGACCGCTGGACTTCCAGGCCATCGCCTGCCCGGGGGATAGCGTGCTGTTGTCCGTGCCCTACGAAGGCGTGGCCTACACCTGGTCCAACGGCGCCACCACACGCACCATCGTGGCAGGCGGGCAGGGCATCTACGGCTTCAGCGTCACCGATGCCTTCGGATGCACGTTCAGCGGAACGGCCACGGTGATGCCCGACCCGCTGGGCACGGACATCGTGGTGCCCAACGTCTTCAGCCCCAACGGCGACGGCGCCAACGACCGGTTCGAGCCGCAGGCCCACGGCAGCCAGGCGGTGGAGGTCACCATCCTCGACCGCTGGGGAACGGAGGTGTTCCGCTCCACCAGCCTGGCCGTCACCTGGGATGGCAACAACCCCGACCGCAAGGCGAGCGAGGGCACCTACTTCTACATCATCCGGTACACCCCTTCGTGCCAGGATACCGTGGTGGAGCGGCGCGGGCACGTCACCGTGCTGCGCTGACCCCCGCCGGCGTTCAGTCCAGCTTGCCGCGCAAGTGGGCGCCGGTGAGGCTCGCCGGGTGCGCCACCAGTTCCTCGGGCGTGCCCGCGAACACCAGGTGCCCACCGGCATCGCCGCCCTCGGGACCCAGGTCGATCACGTGGTCGGCGCAGGCGATCACCTCGGCGTTGTGCTCAATGCACAGCACGCTGTGCCCGTTGTGGATCAGCAGCTCGAAGGCCTTGAGCAGCCGGGCGATGTCGTGCACATGCAGGCCCGTGGTGGGCTCGTCGAAGATGAAGAGGGTGGGGCGCTCCTCCTGGCCCTTGGTGAGGAAGCTGGCCAGCTTGATGCGCTGCGCCTCACCGCCGCTCAGGGTGCTGCTGCTCTGGCCGAGCTTCACGTAGCCCAGCCCCACGTCCTGCAGGGGCTTGAGCCGCTGCACGATGCGGCCGCACACCGCGTGGCCGGGCACGCCGCCGAAGAAGTCCATGGCATCGTCCACCGTGAGGTCGAGCACCGCGGCGATGTCCTTGTCGTGGAAGCGCACATCGAGCATCTCCTCCTTGAAACGCCTGCCCTTGCACGCTTCGCAGGTGAGCCGGATGTCGGCCATGAACTGCATCTCGATGTGGACCTCGCCCTCGCCCTGGCAGGTCTCGCAGCGCCCGCCGTCCACGTTGAAGCTGAAGAAGGAGGGTTTGTAACCGCGCACGCGGGCCACCTCCTGCTCGCTGAAGAGCTGGCGGATCTCCTCGTAGGCCTTGACGTAGGTGGCCGGGTTGCTGCGGCTGCTGCGGCCGATGGGGTCCTGGTCCACCAGTTCCACGGCGGCGATGCGGCGCAGGTCGCCCTCCAGGGCCCGGTGCTCGCCGGGGCGTTCGCTGAAGCCCTCGAGCTCGCGCCGCAGCGCGGGGTGGAGGATGCGCTTCACCAGGGTGGTCTTGCCGCTGCCGCTCACCCCGGTGACCACCGTGAGCATGTGCAGGGGGAAGGCCACGTCGATGTCCTTCAGGTTGTTGGCACGGGCGCCGCGCACCACCAGGCGGTCCTTCACGGGGCGGCGGCGCGCGGGGCGCGGAATGCGCGAACGGCCGGTGAGGTAGCGTGCGGTGAGGCTGTCGCTGCCGGCCAGGGCCGCGTGGTCGCCCTGGAACACCACCTGCCCCCCGAGCGAGCCGGCGCCGGGCCCCATGTCGATGATGTGGTCGGCGGCGCGCATCACCTCCTCATCGTGCTCCACCACGATCACCGTGTTGCCCAGGTCGCGCAGGCGCTCCAGCACGCCGATCAGCCGGCGGGTGTCCCGCGGGTGCAGGCCGATGCTGGGCTCGTCCAGGATGTACATGCTGCCCACCAAGCTGCTGCCCAGGCTGGTGGCCAGGTCGATGCGCTGCGTCTCCCCGCCGCTCAAGGTGTTGCTGCGCCGGTCGAGGGTGAGGTAGCCCACCCCCACGTCGCTCAGGTACTGCAGCCGGTTGCGGATCTCGGTGAGGAGCCGCGCGGCCACATGCTGGTCGTGCGCGTTCAGCGTCAACCCGCGGAAGAACTCCAGCAACCGGTCGATGGGAAGCCGCACCAGGTCCGTGATGGTCCGGTCGCCCACCCGCACATACGAGGCCTCCTTCCGCAGGCGGGTACCCTCGCATGCCGGGCAGGTGGTCTTGCCCCGGTAGCGGCTGGCCAGCACGCGGTACTGGATCTTGTAGCTCTTCTCCTCCACATAGCGGAAGAAGGCCTCGATGCCGTGGATGCCCCTGCCGCCCTTCCAGAGCAGGTCGCGCTGCGCGGGCGACAGGTCGCGGTAGGGCCGGTGGATGGGAAAGTCGTGCCTGCCGGCGCGTTCGATGAACTCCGTCCGCCATTCCCCGAGCTTCTCGCCGCGCCAGGGGGCCACGCACTCGTCGTACACGCTCAGCCCCTGGTCCGGGATCACCAGGTCGTGGTCGATGCCGATCACGCTGCCGTACCCTTCGCACTGCGGGCAGGCGCCCACCGGGTCGTTGAAGCTGAACAGGTTGGTGCTGGGCTCCTCGAAACGGATGCCGTCGCGCTCGAAGCGGTCGCTGAGCACCGTGCGGCGCTCGCCCCCCCGCCCGTCGGTCCCCAGCAGGTGCAGCTCGCCCCGCCCCTCGAAGAAGGCGGCCTCGGCGCTGTCGGCGATGCGGCTGTCGTTCTCCCCGTCCCCGGGGGTCACGGTCACCCGGTCCACCACCAGGCTCCAGGTGCCCTTGGGCAGCGTGCGCGCCGCCAGCAGGTCCTCGATGCGGTGCACCGCGGCGCCGTCGTGCACCCGCGCATAGCCCTGCTGGTGCAGCACCTCGAGGTGTGCGGCCAGGGTACGGCCCTCCGGCAGGTGCAGGGGGCACAGCAGCAGCACGGCGGAACCCTCCGGATGAGCATGCACCGCCTGCAGCACGTCCTCCACGGTGTGGCGTTGCACCGGCTCGCCGCTCACCGGGCTGTAGGTGTGGCCGATGCGGGCGAACAGCAGTTTCAGGTGGTCGTACACCTCGGTGCTGGTGCCCACGGTGCTGCGCGGGTTGCGTGCCATCACCTTTTGCTCGATGGCGATCGCGGGGCTGATGCCGAGGATGCGGTCCACGTCGGGCTTCTCCAGCCGCCCCATGAACTGACGAGCGTAGCTGCTCAGGCTCTCCACGTAGCGGCGCTGCCCCTCGGCGTAGAGCGTGTCGAAGGCCAGGCTGCTCTTGCCGCTGCCGCTCAGGCCGGTGATCACCACCAGCCGACCGCGCGGGATGTCCACGTCGATGTTGCGCAGGTTGTGGACGCGCGCCCCCTGCACCCGGATCAGGCCCGAGGGCCGGGGCGGTGGGGGCGGGGCACCGTTCGCCGGGGCGGGTGCCGCTTTGCGTGTGCGGGTGGGGGCGGGCAAGGGAGGCGCGAATTTAGGCATCGGTCGTGCCCGCTTCCCTCGGAGTTGCTTACCTTCGCAACAAGCCGCCGAAAAAGGACGTTCACCAGTACAATAAGCACCGCCAGGCAACGTTCTTATCCCGGGCCGCGTCTTGTACCCGAACGGCCGCCAGGCCAAGCACCTTCAAAAACCCTTCGCCCATCGCGTGACCACTACCCTGGATCGTTGATCCCGACATCCGGACAAAAAGGGAAGGTCACATGCGTACGAAGGTGCTCACCGACACGGAGCTCGTGCATGCCTATCAGGCGGGTGACGAGCGTGCATTCGAAACCCTGCTCCAGCGCCACAAGCGCAAGGTGTGGAGCCATGTCTACCTGATGGTGCGCGACCGGGAGGTCACGGACGACCTGTTCCAGGAGGCCTTCATCAAGGTGGTGCACACCCTTAAGACGGGGAAGTACAACGAAGAGGGCAAGTTCCTGCCCTGGGTGATGCGCATCGCGCACAACCTGGTGATCGACCACTTCCGCCGCAACAAGAAGATGCCGATGCTGCGGGGCACGGACGACCACGACGTGTTCGCCACCGTGGCCCAGCCGGGGCAGAACGCCGAACAGCGGATGGTGAACGTGCAGATCGACGAGGACGTGCGCAAGCTGATCGACCATCTGCCCGGCGAACAGCGCGAGGTGGTGGTCATGCGCACCTACCTGGGCATGAGCTTCAAGGAGATCGCCGAACACACCGGGGTGAGCATCAACACCGCCCTGGGCCGCATGCGCTACGCGCTGATCAACATGCGCAAGCTCATCAAAGCACACGACATCCATCTGGAGCGCGCTTAGGCCTGCCAGCTGCATGTCCTTGAACGCCGGCCCGTAAGCCGGCGTTCGCCTTTCAAGACCCTGACGATCAGGCCGGTCCCTTGATCACCGACCGGTCCGCGCAATAGGTGGCCCCGGGGCTGCGTTCAAACACACACCGAACCGATGGCATGAAACATTCTACCCTCCGCCGGTCTTCGCGCCGGACATCCTCCCGCCGCATCACCATGGACCTGCAACCCGGCCCGCGGGCAGCGACCATCCAGGCCATCCTCAGCTACAGCAAGGCCCTGGCCGTGGTGGATGCCCCGCCCTTGGGCACCGTGGCCCTGGTGCTGAACTGAAGCGCTCGCACACGCGCGGTCCTCTTGGGAACGCGGGCCTTCCTGCGCGCCTGGCGCCAGCGTCCCCGCATGGGCCAGGGCGTTCGGGCCGACGTCAACCCTACACCCCGCTGAAGAACCGCCGGGCCACCTCGTTGAACTGCGTCACCAGCCCACGGTCCAGGCCCAGTTCCACGCGCTTGATGAGGAGGTTGCCGCAATCGGGCGTGATGGCCTTGCCCGCGTCGAGCTGCTTCCAGGTGAGGCACTTGATGTGCTCCTTGCTCACCACCACGAACGAGGCGTGCGGCCAGGGGTAGTCGCCCCGGACCTCTTCCCGGGTGAAGGTGCCGTTGGCGCGGTACTTCACCTCCACGAAATGCAGGCGATGGTTGCGCGGGTCCTGCACCACGAAATCGGGCATGCTGCGGATACGTTCCTTCACCGCGCCGCTGGTGCGGCGCGTCAGCTGGGCGATGCCCGGCACGCTGCGCTCCATGCCGTAGTGGAACACGTTGAAGCCGTGCGCCAGAAAAAGTTCCTGGATGATGGTCTCGGCCACGCGGCCCTTGATGCTGTTGAGAGAGAATGTGGAAATGGGCATGCTTTGCTGGCCGTAGCTACAGTGGAGGCGATGGGGGCAACGTGGGGCGGATGTGGACTATGGAGCCGACGCTTTGAACAGCTCCTTCCGCCCGACCACCTTGCAGATCGGGCAAACCCGCGGGTCGTGCTTCTTCGCCGGGCAATGCTCCCGCCCGAAGTAGATGATCTGCAGGTGCAACGTGTTCCACGTGTCCTCGGGGAACAGGCGCTTCAGGTCCTTCTCGGTCTGCTCCACGCTCTTACCGGTGCTCAGACCCCAGCGCCAGGCCAGCCGATGGATGTGCGTGTCCACCGGGAAGGCCGGCACGCCGAAAGCCTGCGCCATCACCACGCTGGCGGTCTTGTGGCCCACGCCGGGCAGGGCCTCCAGTTCCTCGAAGCTGTCCGGTACCTGGCCGCCGTGCTTCTCCAGGATTATCCGCGACAGCCCGTGCAGCGCCTTGCTCTTGGCCGGTGAAAGCCCGCACGGCTTGATGATCTCCCGGATCGCATCCACCTCCATGGCGGCCATGGTCTTGGGCGTACGCGCTTTGGCGAAGAGCACGGGTGTCACCTCGTTCACCTTCTTGTCGGTGCATTGGGCGCTGAGCACCACGGCCACCAGCAGGGTGTAGGGGTCGTGGTGATCCAGGGGGATGCGTGTGCGCGGATAGAGCTTGTCGAGGGTCTTCGCCACGAAGGCGGCTTTCTCGGTGCGGGTCATGTGGGAATGCTGGTGAGAGCCGTGATAAAGGGGAAGAAGGTGAAGAGGGTGAGGGTTGTCTCGTCCTGAAAAAAGTTGACAGGTTAAAGGTGTTGGTCCTGTGTTAGGGTTGCAATTTCAGGTTGGTCCTGTTCGAGGTTGACATGGGCGTAATAGCTCTTCCAGCGCCGGGGCAGGCGATGG